>Ga0265797_10000375_pt1 | contig 82081 bp, 63 predicted proteins | sample P2T30metagenome_FD_192433 | JGI IMG/M metagenome (GOLD analysis project Ga0265797, IMG submission 192433) | Plant litter microbial communities from East Loma Ridge, Irvine, California - P2 T30 | ecosystem: Environmental > Terrestrial > Plant litter > Unclassified | place: USA: California... | reverse complement strand
GAGCACCACCGGAATCGCCTGGGCCTGGATCGGGGTCGGGTGGACGTAGCCCTGGTCGGTGAGCGCACGCAGGATTTCCGGCGCCAGGCCGAAATCGGCGAAACGCACCGTGGGAGCGTCGGCGGCCGGGGCCGCGGCCGGCACTATGGCCGTCACCCCATCCGGGATGGCGGCGGCGTCGTTATTGTTCGCGATGTTGCTCGGGGAATCAGACATATTAGTTGGTTGCATTCATTCGTTCAGCTCTACGATCGGGCATGTTCTCCCCGTCGCGGGTCAGTGGACGCGCAGCGAAGGGCGGAACGGGAACCGGGCTCCGGCACGCGGGCAGGGACCGGGGATAAACCGGCAGGCGGGGGGACGTAGAGATACTTTTAGCGGGTGACACGATACCTGAAATCGCCACCCATGTATATGCCGGCCTGTTTTCAGACAGTTTACCAAAAGAAAACGATCTTCTGCCGCAATGCAGCATCCGGCCGTTTATACACTGGCAGCCTCATTGCGCCCAGCCCCGCTGCTGGGCCGCGCGCTCGGCCACCGGATCGAGCATGGCGCCGGCGATGCGCGCCTCGATCGCCTCGCGCACGGCGGGCGGCGGCTGGCTGCCGTCGACCCAGGCGGCGTCGGCCCCACCCTGGGCCAGTACCGGGATGGTCCAGCGCCCGCCCTTCAGGCAGGCCAGGCCGGCGGTGGTATCGACCACGAAGCTGCGGCAATAGCCGCCATCCCTGGCCACGAAGGTGACGCCGATGCGCACCCCGCTGCCGGACGGCCCGGGGCTGGCCAGTTGGCCGTCCAGCGCCGCCACCAGCTGGCCGCGCGCCACCAGCGCGCCTTCATCGTGGTCGAGGGTGGCCAGGCCGGGCGCTTGCGCCAGGCTATGCCAGCCGAAAGCGCCCAGGGCGGCCCCGAGCAGCAAGGCGGCGCCGACCGCCACCCAATGGCGTTTACACCAGTTACTGTAGGCAATCTGCGGCGGCACCGTGCGCCCCGGGCGCAGGCTGTTGAGCTGCACCACCTTGGCGCCGCAGGGCGGCGCGCTGGAGCGGGCATGGCCGTTGCCGTCGTGGCCGTTGGCCGAGACGCCGATGCTGCCACTGCGGGTCTTGCCCTTGATTTGCAGTTCGGCCCGGTGCTGGGCGATGCGCGCGGCCAGTACAGGATCGGCCCGCATCGCCCGTTCGACCGCCGCGCGCGCCGGTTCGGCCAGTTCGCCGTTGATATACCCGATAAGGAGATCGTCAGAGAATTTCATGCCGGGCCCATGCGGTAGTGGCTAGGAAGTGATCAAGCCATGTTCATCCAGCACATCATGCAGCAATTCGAGCCGGATCACGGGATTGTCGAGCATCAGCATATGATGCTTTTGCTGGTTCGGCAGCGGCAGCAGCTCGCACCAGCGGTTGGCCACCCAGCCGCAGTCGTCGAGCCGGAACGGCGGCTGCACCGGCCAGCGCTGCTGGGGGACGTCGTGCAGCGAATTGAGGACGCGGTCGAGCGCGTCGGCGGCGCCCTGCAGCTCGGACGGGATGGGCACCGTGAGGTCGTCTTCGACCAGTTGCGCCTCGGCCATCCACAGGCCGTTGACGCGCTGTTCGGCGGTGACCACCGAAAAGCGCGCGCCGCCGCGGCACAGCACCTGCAGCAGGCCGGGGGTCTCGGTGGTGGTTTCGGTGACCGAGGCGATGGTGCCGGCGGCAACGAAGCGCTCTTGCTCGGCGTCGGGCTTGCGTACCTCGTGGCCATGCGTCAGCAGCACCACGCCGAACGGCGTGCCGTCGAGGATGCAACGGCTGATCATGTCGAGATAGCGCACCTCGAACACCTGCAGCGGCAATACCCCGTCCGGGAATAGCACCGTACTGAGCGGGAACAGTGGCATGGAAATCGTCGGCATGGACCTCATGATGACAGAATCAGGGCCATCGCGGGTGTACGATTGCGTCCGATGGGACCACCATTTTCAGTCGCCCGGGGCGCGCAGGGGCAGGTAGCGGAGCCATTGCTGCAGGGCGTCCAGGCGCCATCGAAGCCGGCCCCAGCCGGGATCGGGCGCGTCCACCACCCTCACCCGCACTACCTTGCCCACGACTGGCGGGCAGGCATAGACAAACAGCCCTGCTTCGCCGAACGGCAGGCGCAGCGCGCGCCCGGGGCCGACCCTGAGCGGGCCGAACACCACCGGGACGGGGCTATCGTTGCGCAGCAGCAGCACGTCCTGCACGCTGCGCGTCAGGCGGATCTCGGCCGGCAGCACCAGGCTGCCCAGGGCGGTCGACGGGAAGGCCAGCAGCAGCTCGTGGCTGGCGCCTTTCAATGGCGCCAGCATGGCCCACAGCAGTGCTAGCGCGCACAGGGCGGCGGGCGCGCTCAGCGGCCAATGGCGTTTCAAGAAGGAAATGAGCGGGGAATGCATCCTGCCTTTGTGTGATGTCGGGCGCAATTGCGGCGGCTATATTTCATACTGGAATATTTCATTCGACAAATAGCATCCACCATGCCTGGCTGACAAGGTTCATTGCCAAAGGCGCAAAGTCGCGTGCGCCCTGTCAATGCAAGGATGCGTATCCTACGTAGTTCGGTCTTTCCGATCAACCCCGCCGCCACGGCTGCCACGCACAAGGACATGCAGCAGACCGCCAACCGCCCTCCTGCCCTGATGCCGACGCCTGTCGCCGGCCACGCGCCCCTCCTGATGGCGCTGCTGGTGTTCGTGCTGACCCTGCTGGTCACCTTCGGCGCCTGGTCGAGTGCCCAGCGCCATGCCGAGTCCCAGCTGCACGAAGCCTTCGACTACCGCACCCGCGACATGAGCAACAGCATCGCGCGCCGGCTGCAAGTCTATGAGCAGGTGCTGCGCGGCGCACGCGGCGCGCTGCGCGGTTCGGTCGACCTGCGCCGGGCCGAATTCGCCGAGTACTACCAGGTGCTGCACCTGGAGCAGTCGTTCCCGGGCCTCGAGGCGCTGGCCATCGCCACCGCCCTCACGCCAGGCGCGGTGGCCGCGCATGAAGAAAAGGTGCGCGCCGACGGCTTTCCCGATTACCGCGTCCATCCACGCACGGACGCCGCGCCGCGCAGCGCCATCTCGCACATCGAACCGTTCAATGCACGCAACCTGCGTGCCTTCGGCTACGACATGTACAGCGAACCGGTGCGGCGCGCGGCGATGGCGGCAGCGCGCGACAGCGGCCAGGCGGCGCTCAGCGGCAAGGTGGTGCTGGTGCAGGAAGGCGTGGCGTCGCATGACGCCGGCTTCCTGATGTACCTGCCGATCTACCGCAGCGGCCTCGATGTCGAGACGGTCGAGCAGCGCCGCGCGGCCCTGCTGGGCTGGATCTATGCGCCGTTTCGCATGAAGGACCTGATGCTTGGCGTGGGCGGTATCGCGGCGGCCACGCTCGACGTCGAGATCTACGATGGCGACCAGATGACGGACGAGGCCTTGCTGTACCGTTCTCCCGACGCCGGGCGCGCGACAAAGCCGCACTTTTCCACTGCCACCCGGATGGCGATCGCGGGGCGCACCTGGACCGTCAGGATGGCTTCCGGCACCGACCTCGAAGCCACGCTCGACCAGAGCCGGCCACAGACGGTGGCCGCCACCGGCATCGTGCTGGGGAGCCTGGTCAGCCTGGTGGTCTGGCTGCTGGCCGGCTCGCGCCGGCGCGCGCTGCAGCTGGCGCAGGCGATGACGCTCGAGCTGCGCGAATCGCACGATCGCATCGCGGCCGACGGGCGCCGCTTCAGGACCATCCTCGAGACCGCCCATGACGGCTTCGTCGCGGTGGACCGCCACGGCCGCATCACCGACTGGAATGCGCAGGCCACCGGGATCTTCGGCCTGGATGCCGGCCAGGCCATCGGCAGCCCGGCCGAGCTGCTGCTACCCGAGGAAAGGCGTGCTGCCTTCCGCAGCGCCTTCGAGGCCCTTGCACGTGGCGGCGTCGGCCCGGTGGCCGGCCCGCCGACCGAGACCGAGGTACTGCACGCAAGCGGGCGCAGGGTGCCGGTGGAGCTGGCGGTGGCCCTGCTGCCCCCAGGCGACGGCGCCGGCGCCACCGTGTTCGTGCGCGACATCACGCCGCGCCGCGAGGCCGAGGCGCGCGAGCTGCAGCGCCAGCAGCGCCTGGACGAAGCGCGCCAGGCGCTGGCGCGCGCGCAAAAGCTCGAAGCGGTGGGCAAGCTGACGGGCGGCGTGGCGCACGACTTCAACAACATCCTGCACATCATCAGCGCCAATGTGCAACTGATGCTGCGCGCCGAAGGGCCGCCCAGCCGCAAGCGCCTGCACAATGTGCTCGACGCGGTCGAGCGCGGCTCGCGGCTGGCCGGCCAGCTGCTCGCCTTCGCGCGCCGCCAGCCGCTGCATCCGAGCGTGGTCGACGTGGCCCAGCTGCTCGAGCGCAGCGACAGCCTGCTGCAGCGCGCGGCCGGCGACGACATCGTGCTCGAGCGCAGCGCCGTGCCCGATCTGTGGCCGACCCTGGTCGACCCGAACCAGCTCGAGCACGTGCTGCTCAACCTGGTGATCAATGCGCGCGACGCGATGGAAGGCAACGGCCGCATCGCGCTGCGCCTGGCCAACATCACCATCGCTCCCGGCGCCAGCCAGCTCGCGGGCGAGCCGGCTCCCGGCGACTACGTCCTGATCACGGTCGCCGACACCGGCCACGGCATGCCGCCCGAGGTGATGGAACACGCCTTCGAACCTTTCTTCACCACCAAGCCCGAGGGCAAGGGCACGGGCCTCGGCCTCTCAATGGCCCACGGCTTCGTGCGCCAGAGCGGCGGCCAGATCCGCCTCGACAGCACCCCCGGCGCCGGCACCACCGTCACCATCTACCTGCCCCGCCACACCGCGCCGCTAGTAAAAGCCCTGGCCACCCCGACATCGGCGCCCACCCCTGCCCCCCGCCGCCCCAGCGCACCTTCAATCCCACAATTAGGGTCAGAGTAGATTTATTGAGCAATTCCTCAGAATTGCTTTTAAATCGACTCTGACCCTAATTATTCTCTACCAAGGAAATTGCCGCTCAAGCTGACTCTGTCCCCACTTAATTCGACTTTACGAACAATTGCTCAATAATTCTACTCTGACCCTAATTATTGAATGACCGATTTATTGCTTCAGGTAACAGAAAATGAGAATAAATCTTGCGATTGAAGAAGAAGTTTCGCCAATGAAAACGACATGTTTCGACAGCATCGATTTAAGCCCCTCAATAAATAGGGTCAGAGTAGAATTATTTTGCAATTTCTTGTAGAACCGGCCTCTCAGAAATATACTCCTCGATGGTTGCCTGCAATATTTTGGCCATTAATTTAACTCTGACCCTCATTATCGGGATTGCGGAGACATTGCTCAATAATTCTACTCTGACCCTAATTGGGCCCTAATTGGGTGTGGGCGCAATCACGCCGGCCGGGCGGGCGTCGGCAGCGCGGAGTGGGCGAGTGAACTGGAGCATCTACTGCCCCCGAGATGCGGCTGCGTTCGGGGTAGCTGGCATACAGCAGGTCGCCCGGCGCCAGGCCCTGCGGCGCTGCATCAGCAGATCGGCGATACATGAAGTGGCGCCTGCCCCGGTGCGCCGGATGCTAAAGTGACGGCATGAAACTGTTCTATAACGTGGCCGGGGTACTGGCCGTTCTGCTGGGCATCCTCGGCATCTTCTTGCCTTTGCTGCCGACCACGCCCTTCCTGCTGCTGGCGTCGGCCTGTTTCGCGCGCGGCTCCGTGCGCCTGCACCGCTGGCTGCTGGGGCACCCTGTGTTCGGCAAGTACCTTGCCAACTTCGAGGCCGGCCACGGCATTCCCCTGAAAGGCAAGATCGTCGCCACTGTGATGCTGTGGGGCTCGATGGCGTGGTCGACGCGGCATTTCGACAGCCTGGCGATCCTGATCATGATGGGAGTGATCGGCGCCTGCGTCAGTACCTATATGTGGTACTACCTGCCAACACTCAAGCTGTCGCCCAGGACCGAAACAGTCGACAAATCGCCGGCCGAACCGTAACGATCTGCACGCCGTCGCCGTATTTGTACTATCATTAGTTACATGAAACGCGACAGCAAACTCTCTTCCGTCCTCCACGTGCTGCTGCACCTGGCCCACAGCGACCGCCCGATGACGTCGGAGCAGATGGCCGGCATGCTCGGCACCAACCCGGTGCTGGTGCGGCGCGTACTGGCCGGCCTGCGCGAGCGTGGCTATATCAGCTCGGAGCGCGGCCACGGCGGCGGCTGGTCGATCACCTGCGACCTGGCCCGGGTCACCCTGCGCGATGTCTACGACGCGGTCGGCGCCCCTACGGTGTTCGCGATGGGCAACCGCAACGAGCACAGCGCCTGCCTGGTGGAGCAAGTGGTCAACGCCTCGCTGGAAGACGCTTTCCAGGAAGCCGAGGCGCTGCTGGTGAAACGCCTTGGCGAGGTCAGCCTGGCCGACCTGTCGCGCGACTTCAACCGCTGCTACGACAACCATCCACACCAGGGACCGAAACATGCACACCAACCTGAATGAATTCGACGCCATCGTCATCGGCGGCAGCTATGCCGGCCTGTCGGCCGCCCTGCAACTGGCGCGCGCCCGGCGCCGTGTGCTGGTGGTCGACGCCGGCCAGCGCCGCAACCGCTACGCCAGCGATTCGCACGGATTCCTGACCCGCGACGGCCAGCCGGCGGCGGCCATCGCGGCCGAGGGCCGCGCCAACGTCGCCGCCTATCCGAACGTGGCCTGGCATGCCGGCCTGGCGCTCGACGCCAGGCTCGACGCCGGCGGCTTCGTGGTCGAACTCGATGGCGCCGCGCCGGTGCGCGGACAACGCCTGGTGCTGGCCACCGGGGTGCGCGACGAACTGCCGCCGGTCGAGGGCCTGGCCGAACGCTGGGGCAAGAGCGTCTTCCACTGCCCCTATTGCCATGGTTACGAATTGAACGAAGGCCGGATCGGCGTGCTGGCCAGCGGCCCGCTGTCCGTGCACCAGGCACAGATGCTGCCGCACTGGGGCCAGGTGACGTTGTTCACCAATGGCGTGTGCCCGCTGGATGCGGCGCAGCGGGCCGACCTGGCGCAGCGCGGCGTGACGGTCGACCAGACCCCGGTGGTGCGCCTTGCCGAACACGCCACCGTGGTGCTGGCCGACGGCCGCCATGAAGCGATGGCCGGCCTGTTTACCTTCGGCCGCCTGCACATGGCCAGCCCGATCGCGCAGCAACTGGGCTGCGCCTTCGAGGACGGGCCGATGGGGCCGTATATCCGTACCGACGAAGGCCGCCAGACCACGGTGCCGGGCGTGTTCGCCGGCGGCGACGCCATGCGCGCCGCCAGCTCGGTGGCGCTGGCGGTGGCGGATGGGGCGATGGCCGGCGTCGGCGCGCACCGCTCGCTGTTGTTCGGGCTGGCGCCGGTAGTGCCCTGAACGCGCAGCGCGCCGGCCCGAACCGGTTTTGCGATAATCTGGCCCTGTCCCTTCCAGAAGCGCTTCATGGAACTCATTTTCCTCGGCACCTCGGCCGGCACGCCGACCCGGCAACGCAATATGTCCGGCCTGGCGCTGCGCCTGCGCGGCGCCCGCTGGTGGGTGCTGGTCGACTGCGCCGAAGGCACCCAGCACCGCATCCTGCGCACCCCGCTGTCGCTGATGGGCCTGCGCGCGGTATTCATCACCCATCTGCATGGCGACCACTGCTACGGCCTGCCCGGCCTGCTCGCCAGCGCCGGCATGCTGGGGCGCAGCGCGCCCTTGACGATCGTGGGACCGCCGCCGCTACGCGCCATGGTCGAATCGATCATGCAGGCCAGCGAACTGAACCTGCCCTACCCACTGGCCTGGCTGACGCCGGAAGAGCTGGCGATTGGTCCGCTGCTGCCTGAACTGGCGGTCGACGCCACCGCGCTGTCGCACCGCATCCCCTCATGGGCCTATGGTTTCACCGAAGCCGCGCTCGAGCGCCGGCTCGATACCGACCGCCTGCGCGCGGACGGTGTTCCCGCGTCGGCGCTGTGGGGCGAGATCCAGCAGGGCCGCGACGTGGTATTGCCGGACGGGCGCGCCATCACGGCGCATGACTACCTGCTGCCGCCGCGCCGTGCGCGCCGCATCGTGGTGGCTGGCGACAACGACAGCCCCGATCTGCTGGCGTCCAGCGCGCATGGCGCCGACGTGCTGGTGCACGAGGCGACCTATACCGAAGAGGTGCTGCAGAAGATCGGCCCCGGCCCGCAGCACAGCTCGGCCATGCGGGTCGCGCACTTCGCCCAGCAGGCCGGCGTGCGCAACCTGGTGCTGACCCATTTCAGCCCGCGCTACCAGGAAGGCGGGCCGCTGCCGCTGGCGCTGCTCGAGGACGAAGCGCGCGCCCAGTACGGCGGCCGCCTGCTGCTGGCGCGCGACCTCGACCACTACCTGCTGGAGCGCGGCGGCGAGCTGCGGCGCGCGCTCGAATAACACGCGGTTTGCGCCGGCGCCAGCACCCGCCTCGTTCTCGCCGGCCGACCACAAAGGCGAAGACGACCGACGATCAGCAAGGCCAGGCCAGAGACCCGCTACCGCTTGCGCGGCAGCAGGTCATGCACCACCGCGTTGAGGCGCTCTACCGACATCGGCTTGCCCAGGTGGGCCGAGAAACCCGACGCGCGCGCGCGCGCGATATCGGCATCGCGCCGCATGCCGGTGATCGCGATCGCCGGCAGCCTGGCGAGCTTCGGCACGGCGCGCACCATGCGCAGGAATTCGTAGCCGTCGATCTCGGGCATGGAAATATCCGAGATCAGCAGGTCGACTTCGTGCTGCTCGAGGATGGCCAGCCCGGCCTTTGCGCTGGTGGCCTCGAACACGATGGCCCCGCTCATTTCGAGCAGCGACTTGAACACCAGCAGCATGTCTTCCATGTCATCGACCACCAGGATGCGCAGGCCGTCAAGGTCTTGGGCGCCGCCATCGCCGCCGCCGCCGGACAGTCCCTTGTCGTCGAACAACGGCAGCCAGACCGAGAAACATGCGCCCTTGCCCACGCCCTCCGAGCGGGCCTCGACCCGGCCGCCGTGCAGGGCCACGATCTCGCGCACCAGCGCCAGCCCGATTCCCAGGCCGCCCTTGGAGCGCGTGGTCACGGCCATGCTCTGGCCATACATGTCGAATACATGCGGCAGGAACGACGGCGCGATGCCCTGGCCCGAGTCGCGCACGTCGATCCGCACCGACTCGCCCTCATGCGCCAGGTGGACGTCGATGTGTCCGCCGCTGGGGGTGAACTTGATGGCGTTGCTGAGCAGGTTCATCACCACCTGCTCGATACGCACCACGTCGGCCAGCACCGGCAGACCGTCGGCGCCGCCGGAGTAGACGATATCGATGCCGCCGGCGGCCGGATCGTTGCGCGCCGCCTCCACCATGTCTTGCAGCACCACATCGAGCACGACCGGGGCCATGGTCAGCGTCAGCTTGCCGGTGCGCACCCGCGACATGTCCATCAAGTCGTCGATGATCTTGGCCTGGCTCATGACCGAGCCGCGGATGATCGATGCGGCGCGCATGAATTTCTGCGACTGGCGCAGTTCGGGCATGCGCGAGAGCAGCTCGACGTTAATGTGGATCATGTTCAGCGGATGGCGCAGCTCGTGCGACATCACGGCCAGGAACTCATCCTTGAGCGCCACCGCGCTCTCGGCGTCACAGCGCACGGCCAGCTCGTGGTTGAGGGCCTGTTCGCGTTCCTTGCCCTGCCGCTCGCGCTCGGTTTCGTCGCGCGCGATCTTTGCGTAGCCATAAAAATCGCCATTGCGCAGTGGGGTGGTGACGCCGCTGCAATAGAAGCGGCTGCCGTCCTTGCGCAGGTGCCAGCGCTCATCCTCGGCCCGCCCATCCTCGAGCGCGCGGCGCAGTTCGTCCTGCGGCACGCCGGCCGCGATGTCTTCGGGCAGGAACAGCGGATCGAGCGCACGCCCCTGCATTTCGTCGGCGGTGTAGCCGAACAGGGTCTCGGCGCCCTTGTTCCAGCTGGTGACGCGGCCTTCTTCGTCGAGCGTGACGATGGCGTAGTCCCTGGCGCTTTCGGCCACCATGCGCATGCGAGCCTCGCTGGCGCGCGCCTGTTCCTCGGCCTGGCGGCGCGCGGTGATGTCGAAGAACGTCATCACCGCACCTTCGATGCGGTCTTCGTTGGTGCGGTACGGCAGCAGGCGCACGATGTAATAGCGCCCATCGTGGCTGCGCACCTCGCGCTCGACCGGGCGCAGGGTCTCGAAGGTGGCGCTGACGTCTTCGGCCAGCTGGTCGTAGTCGAGCTTGTGGGTGAGGTCGAGCAGCGAGCGGCCGACATCGGTCGCGATGATCGAGAACAGGTCGGCCGCGCGCGGCGTGGAACGCTTGATGCGCAGGCCGCTGTCGACGAAGATGGTGGCGATGTCGGTCGATGCGATCAGGTTGTTCAGGTCGTCGTTGGCCTTGCCGGTCTCTTCGACCTTGACCTTGAGCTCGTAATTGACCGTGACCAGCTCTTCATTGACCGACTGCAGCTCTTCCTTGCTGGTTTCCAGTTCTTCGGTGGCCGAGCGCAGCTCTTCATTGATGGCCTGCAGTTCTTCGTTGGATGCGCGCAGCTCTTCGGTGGAAATCTCGGAATATTCGATCGTCTCTTGCAACTGCTCGCGCTTGCGCTGCAGCTCGGCCTCGAGCTGCGACAGCACCACGTCGTGGCCGCCGCTCGGGCGTGGCGCCACCACCGCGCCGGCCTCCTCTTCGATGCGCTCGAACAGTACCAGCAGGTAGTCGACCTCGGCCTCTTCGTCGCGGAAGGCGCGCACCGTCGCGACGACCGTCCCCAGCGACGGGTCGGCACTCAGGTCGACCGGCTGGCAGGCGATGCTGCCGCCGTTCTGCGCCACCTGGTACATGGCAGAGCGCAGCTCCATGCGCAGTTCGGGCAACACCAGCGCCAGCAGGCTGCGCGACGGTTCGCCGGCCGCCATCCGCAGGTATTTGCCGGCCTGCTCGGCAACATGCACCAGGTTGCCGTCGCGGTCGACCACCACCGACGGTGACGCGAACTGCGCCAGCGCGCGGTGGTGCATCTCGGCATAGGTGGAGGTGCGCTTGCCGGGCGGCTTGGGCCGGCTGATCTCGGGCAGGCGCACGCCATACAGGGCCGACGACGGATTGTCGTGATGCGCCTGGCGCCCGTCGGTACGGGCGCGGTAGATGCGGTTTTTTTTGTCGACCGGAATGAAATACTCGGCCACCGATTCGGCCGACTCGGACGAGCCCAGGAACAGGTAGCCGCCGGCCCTGAGCGCGAAATGGAAGGTCTGCAGCACGCGCACCTGCATGTCGCGGTTCAGGTAGATCAGCAGGTTGCGGCACGAGATCAGGTCGAGGCGCGAGAACGGCGGATCGCGCAGCAGGTTGTGCGAGGCAAACAGGATGCGGTCACGCAAGGTCTTGCGAATCTGGAAGCGGTCGTCTTCGCGCTTGAAATACTGGCGCAGGCGCGTCGGCGCCACGTCGGTCATGATCGAACTCGGATAATTGCCGCTGCGTGCGATATGGATCGCTTCTTCGTCGATGTCGGACGCGAATACCTGGAAGGCCGGCGGTTTCTCCATCAGCGCCGCCTGCTCGGCCATCAGCATCGCCATCGAATAGGCTTCCTCGCCGGTGGCGCAGGCCGCGACCCAGGCCCGCACTTCGTCGCCGGCGCCGCGGTCCTTGAACAGCTCGGGCATGATGTCGCGTTCGAGCGACTCGAAGGCGTCGCGGTCGCGGAAGAAATTGGTCACGCCAATGAGCATATCGTCGAGCAAGGCCTTGTTTTCGGCGGCGTCGTTGAGCAGCAGGTCGCGATAGGAGGGCAGCGTCGGCGACTGCTTGACCTGCATCCGGCGCTCGATCCGGCGCAGCACGGTGGCCCGCTTGTAGTGGCGGAAATCGTGGCCGGTGCGCATCAGCAGCGAGCCGATCACCTCTTGCAGGGCGGCCTCGTTCTCGGCTTCCTGCGCGGGCGGCAATGGCGGATGTTCATTGACTGCCTCGAGATTGCCGGGAATCGGCAGCTGGATACGCTTGGCGTTGTCCCACAGGTCGACGAGTTTCTGTGGAATATCGAGAACCGGCAGGATGAAGTCGGCGGCGCCGGTGCGGATCGCGGCGCTGGGCATGCCCTCGTGCTCGGCGTCGGCCGGCGATTGCACGATGGTCACGCCGCCCTGCTCCTTGATGCGGGTGATGCCGACCGCACCATCGGTGCCGGTGCCGGACAGCACGACCGCGATGGCGCGTTCGCGGTGCACCTGGGCCAGGGTGCGGAAAAACAGGTCGATCGCCACGTGCTGGCCGCGCGGGCGCTGCAATGCCTCGACGATCAGCATGCCGTCCGACATGGTCAGGTGCATATTGGGAGCGATCACATATATATGACCGGGCTCGATCTTGACCCGCGACGTCACCTGGACCACGGGCATGCTGGTGGTGCGCTGCAGGATCGCATCGGCCGCGCTGGGATGCTTGGGCGACAGGTGGAGCACGATGACGAATGCCATCTCGTGCACTGACGGCATGCCTTCGAACAACTTCTGCAAGGCCGGCAGGCCACCGGCGGACGCGCCGATGCCGATAACGGGGAAAGGCAGGTTGCTCGGGACGACGTCGGGTTCGGTTGGCATGACGCTTGTCATGAAAGCGGTATCGGACATCGTTGACTCAATCATTGGTTTGACTGCGAGTCTAGACGAATAGAGCACGAAAGTGGACGAAATGTGAAAATAAAATTAAGATTTTGTGTCGGTGGCAAAGTGTTTGACATCTGCTTACACTTGCGCGCCTACCGTGCGTCGGTGCTGTGCTGCCGGCAGTAGACTATTATTTTTAGACGCTCGACATGGCGGACGAACGTCGACAGGAGCAAGCCTTGTCGCCCGAAATTACTTGCGCAGCAGGCGCGCCCGCCTCATTTCCGATAGTCGGTATCGGCGCCTCGGCCGGCGGCTTTCGCGCATTGAATTCCTTGCTGCAAGCCATGCCCGCCGATCCGGACATGGCGCTGGTGGTCATCGTCCATCTGGCGCCGAACGAGCACAGCATTGCAGACCGGGTACTGCAACGCGCCACCGCCATCCCTGTGGTGCAGGTCACGCACACGACCAGCATCGCGCCGGGAAACATCTACGTCATCCCGCCAGGCCGCGGCATGACCATGCGCGACGGTCAGCTCGTGCTCGAGGAAACTGTTGCCGGCGCCGGCCCGCCGATGGCGATCAACATGTTTCTGAGCAGCCTGGCGCTGGCGCAGCGGGAGCATGCGATTGGCATCGTCCTGTCCGGCATGGGGTCGGACGGCACTGCCGGCCTGGCCAGCATCCGGGACGCCGGCGGCGCCACCCTGGTGCAGACGCCATCCGATGCCGAGTTCGACAGCATGCCGCGCGCCGCCATCGATGCGGGCGTCGCCGATTTCGTCCTGGCTGCCGCCGACATGCCGCGCAAGCTGATTGCGCTACGCGACAACGCCTATCCGTTCCGGCGCGGCCCGTCGGCAGCCCTGGCCCGCGTGCCTGCCCCAGCGCCGGCGCCCGGCGCCGGGCAGGCGCGGCTGTTTTCGTTCGCCGATATCCACCTGCAAAAAATCGCCGAACACGCCCTCCCCAGCATCCTGCTTGACAGCGACGGCGGCATCGTCCACATCGCTGAACACGCCACGCGCTTCCTGCGCCAGGCCGGCGGCGAACCCACGCGCGAGCTCGCCGCACTGATCCTGCCGCCGCTGCGGCTGGCCCTGCGCGCGGCGCTGTTCCAGGCGCGTAACAGCGGCCTGCGCAGCGTGACCGGCCCGGTGCGCTTCGAGCATGGCGGCAAGGTCCAGGTGGTCGACATGCTGGTACTGCCCTTCCATGACCGGCACGCGGCCGCCCGCCTGATGCTGGTCCAGTTCCTGGAGACGAACGATCGTCCCCCTGCGCCCGCGGCCGCCGTCAGGGCGCACGACAGCATGCTGCTGGACCAGCTGGAGCTGGAACTGCGCAACACGCGCCGCCAACTGCTTGACACGATCGAGCAGGCAGAACTGTCGAGCGACGGTCTGCGCAGCGAGGGCGAAGAGATGCACACCCTGGTCGGGCAGTTGCACCGCGCGATCACCGAGCTGGAGGGTGACCGCGAGGAACTGTACAGCCGCAACCTGGCCCTGGCGCTCGATAACCAGGCGCTGCAGCACCGCGCCGAACAAGCCGACCGCGCCCACGACGACCTGCGGAACCTGGTGGCGTCGTCAGGCGTGGCCACCATCTTCCTCGACCACAAGATGCGCATCCTGCGCTTCACGCCGCGCATCGCCGATTTCTTCAATGTACGGCCCGGCGATGTCGGGCGCCCGCTGCGGCACATCACCAACCGCCTCGATCGTCCGCAGCTGGCCGACGAGGCGGCCACCGTGTTCGACACCTTGCAACCGCTCGAGCGCGAGGTGCGCGACAGCGAAGGACGGGTCTACATCGTGCGTGTCCACCCCTACCGCACCACGACCGACCGGATCGAAGGCGCCGTGATGACGTTCTTCGATATTTCCAGCTGGCGCTGCGCCGCTATCGGCGACACGCGCTGACGTTTTCGGTCACCGGCACATTACGCATGGCAAAGAATGGCGGCGTCCCGCCTGCCACCTCATTCCTATGACCAATCCATTCGGCGCGCGTACTGACCGGTTCGGCATGCGCCGCCAGTGTCTGCCCGTTTCGCTTGCGCGGCGCCAAACACGGTGCAGAACGACGGCGTAACTTGATCGACGGGCAGCCCCTTTTGCGCCCGTCCGATTCATCAAGGAGATCACCATGTCGATAAGAAATTGTATGGCCTTGGTCCTGTTCGGTTCGGCGATCGGGCTGGCCGCGGCGGCACCTGCCTACCCTGAATACCGTGTGACGATCGTCGGCCCGGCCGGCAGCAGTGCGGCCGACATCAACGGCGCCGGCGCGGTGGTGGGCAGCTATCCTTCCGGCGCCACCACCCATGGCTTCATCAACCGCGGCAAGGGCCTGGTCAGGCTGGGCGCGCTGGGCGCCTCGAGCGGCGCGGTGGCCGTCAACGACCAGGGCGAGGTGCTCGGCAACTGGGTCGCGCCCGACGGCCGCATCCGCGGCTTCATCTATTCCTGCGGCAGGCAGCGCGATATCGGCGTGATCGGCAGCGGCTCTATCTACCGCGACATCAACAATGCCGGCTACACCATCGCCACCGGCTACACCGACAGCGATCCGAGCGGCTACCTGCGCGCCCCGAACGGCAGCTACCGCGACATCGGCCACCTGCCGGTCGAGCATCCGATCACCGATGTCTTTGCGCTCAACAACCGCAACCAGGTCGCCGGCAAGTCGGGACCGCTGGTATTCCCAGAACAGCCCTACCGCGCCGTCATCTGGACCAGGGGCAAGCTGCACGACCTGGGCGACCTGGGCCTGACGCCCAACAGCGCCAATGCGATCAACGACCGCGGCCAAGCCACCGGCTTCGCCGCGGTCAATACCGGCGGCCCCCACGACCGCGTGGCCTATTTGTACAGCAACGGGCGCCTGGTGAGCATCGATGACCTCAGCGGTGCCGACCTCAAGTACAGCGAAGGGTTTGGCATCAACAACCACGGCCATGTCGTCGGCTACAGCGACACCCTGCAAGGCTTCGTCTGGCGCGGCCGCAAGATGCAGAGCCTGAATGCGCTGGTCGATCGCAGGCTGGGCTGGCACATCCCGGCGGCACAGGCGATCAACGACGCCGGCCAGATTGCCGCCACCGGCGTGCGTAGCGGCGTGCAATACGCAATCCGGCTCGACCTGATCCGCCCGCACGCCCTGTCGGCGCCAGTCCTGGACCCCGGCCAGGCGGCCGAATTGGCCGCCATGGCGACGCCGCTGGCGCAAGCGGCGACGCTGGCGAGGGTCGAGGCCGAGGCGCAGGCGCGCGAAGTCGTGCAGGCTGTCGCGCAGTGAGCGGCGCAGCACGCGCCGCCAATCCATTCCCATCCATCGAGGAGATCGTCATGTCCGTGCATCGCTTGTCACTGGTCCTGCTGTCGTTCACCATGGCAGGCAACGCCCTCGCCTATCCCGAATACCGGGTGACGGTGGTCGGCCCGGCCGACAGCTGGGTCCATGGCATCAACAACGCCGGCGTGGTGGTCGGCGACTATCCGGTCGGCGCCACGTTGCGGCGCGCCTTTCTCAACCGCGGCAAGGGCCTGGTCGACCTGGGCGCCCTGACTGGCGTGGAGAGCGTCGCCACGGGCATCAACGACCGGGGCGAAGTAGTCGGCAACTGGCGCAGCGCCGATGGGGGGCAGCGTGGCTTCATCTATTCTTGCGGCAAGGCACGCGACATCGGCGCCATTCCCGGCAGCAGCACGGGCTACAGCGACATCAACAATGCCGGCTACATCACCGCAGCCGGCCGTAACCCGGCCCACCAGGAAACGCGCGGCTACCTGCGCACGCCGAACGGCGCCTTCATCGAGCTGGGGGCGATTGCCTGGGACGGCAGCGGCGAGCCAGAGACCGTTCCCGCCGCACTCAACAAGCGCAACCAGGTCACCGGCCGCTCGGGGCGCTTCAACTCCCCTGAACCGGCGTACCGCGCCTTCGCCTGGAGCCGCGGCGTGATCCGCGACCTGGGCGACCTGGGCTCCACGCCCAATACCGGACATGCGATCAACGACCGTGGCCAGATCACCGGCGAGGCCTACCTGCCGGCCGGGCCACGCGACAGTTCCGCCTTCCTGTACAGCCATGGGCGCATGATCATGCTCGACACCCGCCCCGCCACCGAGTACAAACTCAGCGCTGGCCGTGGCATCAACAACCGCGGCCACATCGTCGGCAGCAGCAACCACCTGTCGGGCTTCATCTGGCGCGGCAAGCGGATGGAAAGCCTCAACGCGCTGATCGATCCGGCGTCAGGCTGGGACATCACCACCCCTGTCGCCATCAACGACGCCGGCCAGATCGCGGCTGTCGCCACGCGTGGCGCCGTGCGCTACGCGGTGCGGCTGGACCTGATCCGGCCGCATGTCGACGCGGCGCCGGCGCATGACCCGGACGCCCAGGCCGAGGCGTCCGCCTTCACGGCATCGTCGGCCTTCCCGGCATCGCCGGCGCTGGAGGCGGCACTGGCCAAGGCCGAGGCGCAGGCCCAGGACCGCGAGGTGGTGTGGCCGGTCGCGCAATGAATGCCGCACACGCCCGTCAACCAAGGAGATCGTCATACGCATGCGGCATCGTCGCGCCGTCGTCCCGCTGTCGTTGGCGGCCAGGACACACGCGGGTCCGTCATGCCCGCGCTACGCTGCGTCCGCCTCGATCCTGGCGGCCCGGGCCCGTTTGAGCGCGGTCTCCGGGTCCAGTCCCGCCATGATCAGGTTGATGATCTCCTGCTTGTCTTCCGGGCCGATCCATTCGCAGTCCTTGCGGTGCGAGCAAAAATACGCGTACCAGCTCACATCGGCCGGACGCTCCTTGCGCGGCTTCAGGCGCGCCGGCACCGCGGCGCGCTGCGCCTGGGCGAACGCCGGCAGTTGGGCATCGGCGCTCGACCAGTCAAATGCGGCGACGGCGCGCCGATCGGCGTCCAAGTCGCCGTCATGGGTAGCAGCCGGACGCATCGTAGCGGGATGGATGGCAAGGCAACTCAGCCTGGGATAGGCGTGAGCGGCGCAGAAAGCGTCGACGAACTGCAGCTTCATGCCGATGCCGAGCGGGACTGCACGACCCAGCACCGTGTCCTTTGGATGCAGGAAACGCGCCAAGGTCAGCAAGTCCTTGCAGGCGATCGGCTCACCTTGGGCCGACCTTGCGTGGTGCGCGAGGGCTTCGTAGACGCGCACGCCGACGTCGATATCGTTGACGGTGATCTGCTGCTCTGGTTTGCCGGTCATGCGCGCCTTCTCGGGACGGGTGGTGGATGGATTAAACGTGGAGTATCAGGTAGTCATGAGGTGTGCAGCCATCAACAACGCCGACACTCTGTCAGGCTGGTTAATGCGCCTCGCATCAAGAATATGCCTTGCCACCAACGCGGTATTGGCGATGATACTAGTGAATTGCCGCGATGGAAATTTCATGAGCTGTTTTGTGGATTGGCCACTGCACCACCTCAACTGCGCGAGTTGTGGCAGGACCTACAGCAAGGAAATTGCCTGTATTGCGCCCAGATAACAGGCATTCAAATGGGCACAAAACAAGAGCTTCGTAAGTTCTTGAGTTTATTGGTAGGCCTCCCGTGAGTCGAACACGGCACCAACGGATTATGAGTCCGCAAAAGTGGGTATTCCGGCGCGTTGATCAATGTTGAAGATTTCGACGAATCCTTTAAAATCATCGACTTATGATTTTCTCGCTGGTTCTTGGTGTTGATGAGAGTTCATTGCTATACTCGAAATTCACTTACACAGTCGTTACATGGAACTCATCAGTGGACAAGGACACAGCAACGAATGTCGAGAGTAAAACTGACAGCGGGCCGCATAGAGGCCTTCAGGTGCGAGGATGGGAAATCGCAGTCGTTCCTTTGGCACGCGACGGTGCATCAGCTAGCGCTGCGGGTCACCAGCACTGGAGCCAAAGCGTTCATCTTTCAATCATCCTCGGTCGGCAAGACAATTCGCATGACCATCGGTTCGCCCCAGGCTTGGACGATCGAACAGGCGGAGAGTGAGGCCAGGCGGCTGCAAACAATCGTCGACAGCGGTAAGGATCCGCGCCAAGTCAAGCAAGACGAAATCGAGGCCATGAAGGCGGCTGCAGCCGAGAAGGCTGCCGCTGAACTGGTCGCGAAACACGCGGCGGCGCGAAACGCCTTAACTTTGAAAACCGTTTGGGAAACGTATGTTGCGGACCGGGCGCCGCACTGGGGCGAGCGCCATCGTGCTGACCACTTCAAACTCATCAAAGAAGGTGGGGACCCGCGGACGCGAAGCAAGAAGAAGCTGACGGAACCTGGTCCGCTCGCAGCTCTCGCGGAGGTGCGCCTTGTCGACCTCATACCAGAACGAATCGAAGCATGGGCAAAGGTAGAGGCGGCCAAAAGGCCGACAAGTGCAAGACTTGCGCACCGTATGCTCAAGGCGTTTCTGAACTGGTGCATGGAACATCCTGTCTACGGCAGCGCCGTTACCACCAATGCTGCCCGCAGCAAGAGGGCTAGAGATGTTCTGGGGAAGCCTGGCGTCAAACGTGACTCACTACAGCGGGAACAGCTGGCAGCGTGGTTTGCTGCAGTCCATAGTCTTGGAAATCCCGTTATGGCAGCTTACTTACAGACGCTGCTTCTCACAGGGGCTCGGCCAGGAGAAATCATGGCGATGCGTTGGGAGGATCTGAACCTTCGATGGAAGGGGCTTACGATCAGGGACAAGGTAGAGGGCGAGCGTGAGATTCCGCTGACCCCATATGTAGCAACCCTTCTTGCTTCCCTCCCCCGCCGCAATGACTGGGTGTTTTCAAGTACGAAAGGTGGGCATATCACTAGTCCGAACTATCAACTAGGTTCAGTGTGTGCTGTTGCCGCCATAGAAGGGCTAACGCTGCATGGATTAAGGCGATCGTTCAAGTCACTTTCTGAATGGCTCGACTTACCTGCTGGCGTGATCGCTCAAATTCAAGGCCATAAACCCAGCGCTACAGTCGAAAAGCACTATACTAATCGCCCCTTGGATCTGCTTCGGATACATCATGAGAAGCTAGAGGCCTGGATTCTTGAACAAGCGAGTGTCGATTTCACATCAGACGTAATCTCGTCACGCGCAATCATTCCCTAAGGAAGCGCTGATCAATTCGCTCCCTTAGCAAAATTGATGCGCAAAATGATCGAACTGCGAGCCGGCCGGGCCGTTTTCACGCGACTTCGATGCGACACCTCGCGCCATTTTGTAATCAGGACGGACTACGGGATTCAGTGACCGTGAAACGCCTGCCGGCCAGCACCAGATTGGCCAGTCCGAACAGCGTAAACAGCTGTGCAGTGTTCTTGTGCAGGCCGCGATAGCGAGTTTTACGATGACGGAACAGGTTCTTGAGAACATGGAACGGATGCTCCACCTTTGCGCGGACGCTAGCCTTCAGATGCTCCAGCTTTTCCGTCATTCGCCCCAGCTTGTTCTTGGGCAGAGCCTTGCGTTTGGAACGCTTCATGGCGATGTGCCACGTCACCGTTTTGCCGATGTTCTCGGGGCGCTTTTCCACGCCTTGATAACCGGCGTCGCCCAGCGCAGTAATCTCGTCACCGTGCAGCAGCGCGTGGGCTTGCGTGACGTCCGCGACATTTCCAGCCGTGCCGATGACAGTGTGCACCAACCCCGAAGCAGCATCGACACCGACATGTGCCTTCATGCCAAAGTGCCAGTCATTGCCTTTCTTCGACTGGTGCATTTCCGGATCGCGTTGCCGTCCTTGTTCTTCGTCGATGGTGGCGCAGCGATCAGCGTCGCATCGACGATGGTACCTTCGCGCATCATCAAGCCTTTTTCTGCCAAATGCCCGTTGATGGTCTCGAAGATCTGGCGCGTGAGGTCATTGGCTTCAAGCAGGTGGCGGAACTTCAGCAAGGTCGTAGCGTCCGGCGCCGATTCGCGGCCCAGATCGATGCCCACGAAAGCGCGGATGGACTGGCTATCGTAGATCGCATCTTCGATGCCTTCATCGGACAAGCCAAAGCATTGTTGAGCCACGTACATGCGCAGCATGCGCGCCACGCCAATTGGTGGGCGACCGGCTCCTTCGACCTTCGGATAAAACGGTTCGACAAGCTTGTGCAACTTCCCCCACGGGGTCACGTTGTCGATCTCCGCCAGGAAACGGTCGCGACGCGTCAGCTTTTTCTTGGCGGCGTACTCGAGGTCGGAAAAGCTCTTCTGCATGATCGAGGTCGGACTGTGGGGATGTCGTTATTGTCTCAGGTCGGGCCACAGTAGGGAACGTTCCCTGCGGAATTAATCAGCGTTTCCCTAGCGTCACATACCGAACAACAACAACGAGAACGCAAAAAATGACGATAGCGAGCGAATTCAACGAGGAAGTACTACGTATCTGGACGCGTATGTACGACAAGATGACGCTAATGCCGGCGCAGTACCCGGACAACCATTTCGAAGATAGCCTCCGATTGCTAGTTATAGGAATGAACCCTTCGTTCGGCGTAGGATGGATTCAGCGGCAGATCTCGGAAAAATTACTAATTCAAGTTGAAAATGCACATCTAATCGCAGAAGAAGTCTATCAATGGGATCCAATTTACGGTCCACGCAATTTTGAGCACTTGATGAAGATCGAAATGCATGCCTTCGATGAATATCGCAGGTATTTTGGCCCGCTGCGCGCTTTTTCCGACAAGGTTGGCTGTCTAAATTCCTATAGCCATCTAGACCTTTTCCATTGCCGCTGGACCAACCAACAAACATTTAAGAGGACGTTATTCGACGGGCGTAAGCTCAGCGATTTCGCTGTGGCCCAGATCGATTTGACCCGTGCGACACTTCTCCGCATTCGCCCGAAAGCGGTTGTCATCGCGAATGCAGAAGCGTCAAGGGTTGCTGTCAGATATCTAAAATTGGAATATGTCGATGACCTACAAACACAATGCATTCTGCCATCGCTTCCTGAAACACGCTTTTTCTTGTCAGGTATGTTGTCTGGAGGGGCAATGGATGAGTTCTCGCACCGCAGACTAGTTTCTGACGTAAGGAGGTACATCTTCAACCCCTGACTGATTAATCGAATCTCAGGTCTTCCATTCATACTCCCGGTTATTTTTAGAATACCAGGATGAAGGATGGGTTCGACGATGTATTGTGCAATTTATGACTGTTTTTACAATTGCTGCTTGAACTAGTGCACGCAAGTTCGATTCTTTTAGGTTCCCCTTTGTACAGCAGTTAGCGATTACATCCCCTTCTCTATGAATAGCTTTAAGACGATGCCTAAAATCGCATCCGCCTCGGTCACCCCAAACGTGCTTGAACACATCGTCTCTAAATTCTTTGGTGGGTCTACCTAAAGAACATTGAAATTGAATCGCGTTCACTAAGATGAGTCCATAGTTATGGTAAGCAAATAAATCGCGAATTTCCTTGATCCATTTTCTAATTAAGTTTCCAGTGCTTCCTTTTGCGGGTCCAAGGTTCCCCATGAACTCTTGCTTGTGTGGCGACTCTATCACCATAATCAAACATAACAAACCTTCTGGTCTTTCACTTGCCGAAACGCGAACTGGAAAATCTGACTGATCTGCGCTGAAGGTGTTAATCCTACCAACAAACTGGTCCGGGCAAATTCTAAGTTCAGTTGCCGACATCGCATTCTGCGTCGCACTGGACACGAGGTGAGAAAAGTTCATGTAGTAATTATATTTCCTAAGGAAGAAATTTATTCAAACTGGAGCGACAATAGACTATTTTTATAGTACGGAGAACGAAACGCTATTACCCACTCCCTTAAGTTCTCACACCATTTTCGCACTAGGAGGAGATAATCCATCCTTAAAACATTCATCTGCACAACTCCCTTCATTTAACAGCGCCTGCAATAAACGAGGAGTTCTGCTCGATAAATGACCTTTCTTTTTAACAACAAACTCATTACTCCATTGTTGAATAGCGACCGCGGATTCAGTATAAATTCCATTTAAATGCACGAGATTAAAAAGTTGTCGTTCGCCCCACACCCCAAGCCTTTCCATCTGGCTTTCAAATTTCTTTATATCACCACTTTCAGCAAGCGCCTCTATCAACTCAAAAAGTTTTTTTAAATAATCCAAAATTATTTGCGCAGTTTTCTTACTTGCAGGTATAACAGATATAGGCTTACTATACCCGATATAGATGGCATCAAAATTTGCCGCAACTATCCCGAGATGGCAACCTGTCCAGCAAGCTAATGCAAATAATGTACGGTCCTTGAAAATTGCAGATGGAGTTGTAACGCTGCAAATCACCGGTCGATTATCGGTCCCTCGCCAAAATCCGGGCCGTCCATGTCCAGTGAAAAATACAGGGCGCCCGGGGTTGCTCAGCATTATTTTCTGGACAGCGACACTAACTGCTTGGCCGTCAAAACACTGTATGTTTGACTTGTCAGTTAGTTTGCGTACAAATTGGGCGCCAATCACAGTAACATCATCGCTACCCGCGGCAACGACAATCAACTTAGTCATCGATATCACCTAACTGATCGTCGTCATCATTCGCTTCAAATGCAAGAAAATTTCTAGCTAGGCGCAAGATGCTTTCCATATAAGAAATACCCAACTCATTCCCCTCGAGTATTGCATTTCTTATATCTCCAGCCGTATGTAAACTCCCATCAGCCGTTTTGTAAACAATTTTCGTCACCGGCTGAAGCTCAGCGACTAGACTTGCAAATATTGCGTTCTCCAATCTTATTGCAATCTCACGAGGTCGAGATTGGACACTCGATTTCTTTGAGTATTTTTTTATCACTTCAACGAATTTACCAAAAGATGGCGAAGTCGATTCAGCAACACCAATATTAAAGTCTTCAGAAATGCTTCTTTCCAATTGAGACGGGTTCCGTTCAAACTGCCTTCTAACTCGCTCCCGCATTTTTATCAACGCCAGCGAAGTCTTTCCGCTTTTAAAAGATTGCATGATCTCGCCTTTCTTGAGCTTTAACTCTTTCGCCGCCCATTCTGGATCTGATAACAACCAAGCCTCTAACGTTGGCACTGCTGGGATGAACACAAGATCGGATGATTCCTCACGCTGTGGTAACTCATCAGGAATCATGCCTTCCTCTAAGTCGTAAATAACGATCGTTTGCGGCGCAAGATTTCCGAAGTAAGACTGGCCTCTCCCGTATCTAGGCATTAAAGAGCGACCTGCAACTGATATGTAGGGATCCACATCAGGGATTAACTTACTTATCAGCGCTTGAACAATTAATGCATCGTGCCTTCCCTCAACAGCGATCCTCAACTTCTTATCGTTTAAATCCATTTCGCGCTCCAAGTTTAATTAAAATTTTCTATAAAATTCATCTTAACATTTTTCAGGACCCGTCCCGAATATTTTGCGATTCACGGTAACACTGAATCCAAATCACGTATTGCAGGCGCACCTTTTTTAAACAAAATCCCTCAATACCTCAACTATTGATAAAAAGCGTTATCGCTAGTACGGCCGAGCTCGAACAGGTGAAGCTGGGCAGTTCGAGCGCCGAGCAGCGACCCGCGACGAATCGGGATAGGGGCGGCCAGATAGCTGGCCGGTCCCCTCCCACACCACCCGGCATGCGGGTCCGCACCGGGCGGTTCGAGTAGTTGAGGTTAAGTGAGACGAGGCATGCCAAGTCGGTCAAAGTAGGCAATCGTCAGTACGTTGTTCAGTGCATATCGGCTGTTGCGCCACCAGCGGCGGCTGTTCGCTGCCACCAATACCGCCACCTTCGGTTTCGCACCTAGTTTCAGCAGCTCCCGGTAGATTGTCGTGCCCCGCTTCCATTGCCTTAGGTGGATTGCGCGCATCCGGTGGCGCATCCATTCGTCCAGCTCTCGCAGGATTCTTGGAGTTTGCGCCAATCCGAAGTAGCCCTTCCATCCCAGTACATAGGGACGTAGCCGTTCAATTACCTCACTAATGCTGCGCCCTCCAGACCGGCGAGTGAGTTGCCTGATCTTTTGCCGGAACGCTACAAGCGCAGGTTTTGACACTGCCCGCTTAACCTCGCGTTTCGGTGCTGCCCAGAAGGCATACCCCAAGAACTTGCGGCCAAACGCACTGCTTACCGCACTTTTCGATTCGTTGATCTTCAAGTGCAGCTTGTCATACTGACGCCTGAGCAGGGCCATCACCCGCTCGCCAGCCTTACGACTACGAACGTATACGTTGCAGTCATCAGCATAGCGAGCGAAGCGGTGCCCCCGTCGCTCCAGTTCTCGATCCACCTCATCGAGTAGCATATTGGCCAGCAGCGGCGACAGGGGACCACCTTGCGGCGTTCCCTCGGCGCGCTCGACCGCCACACCGCCATCCATGATTCCTGCGTTCAGATAGGCGCGTATCAGCCGAATCACTCCGGCATCGTGCACACGTTTCCTCACACGGTCGATCAGGATGTCGTGGTTGACCCGATCAAAGAACTTCGACAGATCGACATCAACCACAGTGCGGTAACCGTCCTGCACGTACTGCTGTGCTGCGAGCACAGCGTCACGCGCACGGCGACCGGGCCGGAACCCATGGCTGTGCTCACTGAAAGTGGGATCGATCAGCGGTTGCAGCACCTGCAATAGTGCTTGCTGAATCAAACGATCCGTCACGGTGGGTATCCCCAGTTCACGCTCGCTTCCGTCCGGTTTCGGAATGCCGACGCGCCGTACCGGCAAAGGCCGATACGTGCCTTCCATCAGTTGTTGCCGAATGGTCGGCCAAGCGTGCTTCAGGTGCTGTCCGGTCTGGGCAATGTCCAGACCATCGACACCTGCGGCTCCCTTGTTCGCCTTTACGCGTTTCCACGCGCGTTGCATGTTCTCCCTCGCGAGCGCTTGCGTGAGCAAGTCTCGCCCCGCATCTTCCATCTCTGGTCGCGGGAATCGTGTTTCATCACTGGACGCTTTGGACGAGGCTTCACCCCGCCTTACCGCGACCCGCTCCGCTTGTGCGGACATCTGATGCCGTACACGATTCATCGACAAGGTGTCAGATACTCCTACTCGTTCGGCCCTTCGCCCATACTGCGGCTACTACGGCCTCTGCTGACTTCTCGCTCCGGATTTTTTTTTCTCCGTCGCCCTTTCAGGCGCAGGACGAGATCTCCCCAGGTAAGAACGCACTCCTTCCCTGCACAACCGCCGGATTTACGCCACTTCACCTTGACCACAAGGGCTTCGCGGTTATTGGCCCGCTCGCCCTGCTCGGCAGCGCCTTGTATCCGATTCTTGTTCATCGGCTCGCAGTTTCGATCCACGCTTCCTCCCCACGGTCGGTCACCCTTCCGCAGTTACGCTTCACTTCGCTCACTGTGGTCAGCTCGCGGCGGGACTTTCCCCACAAGAGTGCGCCCATGCTGGGCGCACCAATGAGGAAGACCTGCAGTTGCAGGTCAAGGTCGTGACGACATAATGTGAGGCATCGATTCCAGAAGCAAAGTGTCTAGACGAACACAAACTACACGGCGCTCGCCAGCACCCGCTGGAGTATTTCGGCGCCAAGAGCAGAGGATGCGCCTTCGCCCACCACCGGACGCTCGCCTTACCGTTATCTGCCTAGCCCCCCCGTTCGCCTCGAATGGCATGTCAAAGTTTTTAATGAAGGTTTTCAGTTGATATCGAAGCTCTCCTTGACCGCATCCCAGCCTGCCCCATCGGGCAGCCTCACGCCCGTCCAGTTCCAGCAGTTGGCCGAAGTGCCGCCGGCGGTCACTTGGTTCGCCAACATCGACAAGCCACGTACGCGCCGTGCGTACGACAGTGACCTGCGCGAGTTCATTAGCTTTACCGGCATCGAAGATCCGGCACAGTTCCGTGGCGTCAGCCGTGGGCATGTGCTGGCTTGGCGCCGCGACCTCGAGCGACGCGTCCTGAGCGATGCAACAAGCCGTTGCAAGCTGGTCGCGCTATCATCACTATTCGACTACCTGTGTGAATCCAATGCGGTGACCGGCAATCCCGTCGAGGGAGTGAAACGCCCAAGGATGGACCGCCGGCAAGGTAAGGTGCCGGTGATCGGTAACCACCAAGCGCGTGCGCTATTGAATGTTGCCGATGCCGCCACCCTGCGCGGCCGGCGCGGACGTGCGATTCTGGCCACCTTGCTGTAGCACGGCCTGCGCCGCGCCGAGCTGTGCGCTTTGCGCGTGACCGACATCCAAGGGCGACGTGGCGTCAAGCACCTGCAGGTACGCGGCAAGGGCAGCAAGATTTGTTACGTGCCGCTGCACCCGGGTGCGGCCGGGGCCATCGCGGCCTACCTCGAGGCTGCTGGCCATGGCGATGACGCAAACAGCTCGCTATCCGGCCAACCAGCACCAACACAAATGACCGCACTTCGCCAATCACTCCTGATGGCGTTTACAAGATGCTCGCCAGCTACGCCAAGTCGCTGCAGATCGACCTAGCCGGCTTCGGCCCGCACGCGCTGCACGCGACTGCTGCCACCAACACGCTCGGCCATGGCGCTGACATCGCCAAGGTCCAGGAGTGGCTGGGTCACGCGAACATCGCGACCACGTGTGTCTACGACCGGCGCCAGAGCCGACCTGAGGGCGGTCCTAAGTTCAAGGTTATGTCCTAACCTGACTGCTCAGCTATAAACGGAAAGAAATTCCCTGCTGAAGTAAGAATTGTGCATGAGAGTGCCAGGCGTAGATCTCATTTTTTTTGTACCCGGACTCCAGACGTCGCGGATTTCTGCGCAGCAGGCGCCCCCCTGCCTGGTACGAGGGCTGGAGAAATTTCGAGCGAAAGATAACGTGCTCCCTGAGCTCGGAACGTACGCGCCGAATCACTATCAACCATCATCTGTGCGACGCGTTTTCCATTTTCTGTCGACAACTTCGACGTCGTAAAGCAATCCTCACAGCGTACTCGAAATCCACTCTGTCTTCCCTCGAACCGTACGCGACGGCCGCATTCACGGCATGACGACAGCGTCCGCAAATTGTTGGCGGCTAGGCGAAGCGCGACTTGTGTCTCCTCGTTAAGCTCGCCCGTTTGCAGACATTCTGAGAATGTGGCCTCGTCCTCGGGATCGACCGGAACGAGCATACCAAGCCCGCCACCTTCCACGCTTCCCAGCCATCCTTTCGCCAGCAGTTTTGCGCTGACCGCGCCCGGTAGCTTGCCAAGTGGCCGTCCATACTCGGCAAAGGCTGTCCGCCATAGGAAAGCTTCGACCACCATCTTGATCTTTTCGAGGCCGTAGAAATCGCCAGGACTGATACTGACGGTCCTGCAGTCGACGTCACAATCTTCAAGGTTATCTGGGTCGGCTCTGCCAGGTTGCTGCAAGCACACCAGCACCCGTCGTCCGGCTCCTGACGCGGCCTCGGGCAACAAAGCTTCGTGGCGCAGTGTCGGGACGAGGACCAGTTCGGCATCGCCGCACTCGAGATGCCATTCGTCGTCCCGGCGCGTGAACCCGAACTCCCTGCCGGCAAACCATGATCTGCCGTTCCGATGTTCCAGCAGTGTGATGCCCGCGAGCGCCCGGCGTCCCAGCTTGCCGACGTAGACAACATGGTCCTGCAACAACGCCAGATTCCGGGCGACGGCCTGGCGCGCGGTCAGCGTCGCGCCAAGATTGCGTTCCTGATGAAGCCGCCAAAGCGTCCGCAGATGCCTGTAGTGCTGGTCATGCTGGAGAATATTGGTTTCCCGAAGCTGTTCGGGCACGGACAACGCACGCGGCAAGCGCGAATACAGGACGCCATTGCGCAGTACCCGTACCTGCTTGCGCAGAGCTGTAAGCACCTGCAGCGTGTCCCGGGACGCGTCTAGCAGGTGTTGCGTCTCGTCGCCGGAAAAAGTGTTGCCCCACAACGCGCACAAATCCTCCCGCAGCCTATAATCGAGGTCTTCCGCCCTTCCCAGCTCCAGTGCCTGTTCAAACTGCACAAGCAGGCTCGCGATCTCGCCGAGGCGCTTCCTGAGGTGGCGGTCGAGCTTGTCCAGCAGGCGCTTATAGATCCTGTTCTCGTAGATCCCCAGCTCGTCTTCGCTGAACAAGCCAAGGATGCGCTTCGGCGCAATCCCGGAAAGCGTACGTCGGTGCCAGTCCTCCGAATGCGCGGCAAGATACGTGATGGCACTCGGCGCGAGCTTGCGTACCCGCGACAGCGGTGCTACTTCGGACTCGTAGTGCATGCTCATGCGCGGGCGCAGATTGATTTCGCGCAGGTGCGCGATGCGCTCGATCAACACCCGCTCAAGCTCCTCCAATTCGACCAGTTCACCCACCGAGGCAGGCATCAGCGGCGAGAATTGCCCGGTCTCTGGTGCCCGCACGAGGGTCGACACCGCCAAACCGAGCAGCTCGAAACGCTCCTGATCCGCACCAGGCTGCCCGGCCTGAAGAACGACTGCCCCTTCCGGTCCCAGTGGAAGATCGTTCCAAGTGTCGCCCACCAGCACCTGCCCGGCTTCCAAGCCCAGCTCACAACCCGGCCCGGCGTCCCCAAGCAGCCGGAAGCGTCCGGGCATAATGTTCTGCGGCAGATCGGTTTCGCGACCCGCGTAGCGGTCGAATACCTTCATCCGCCGCGCTCCCGCCGCTTGAGATCTTTCTCAATCGCCAGCATGCAGCGCTCCGGCGTGCCGGCGAGCGACATCCCCTTCCAGGTAGCCTCAAGCGCCTGCTCGACTGCGCGCAGATCGTCGGCATCCACGTCATAGCGTCCGGTGACCTTGCCAGCCCTGAACATGCGGGTCGCCAGCAGGTGGTCGAGTGCCATCTCGAACGAGCCGCCCGTGGCCTTCACGACTGGCAGGAACTGCAGCGCCTGGCGTTCGAGGCGGTTGCCCCAGCCCTGGCCGAAGCGCTCTTCCAGTACCCCGGTCAGCGTGCTGGCACCGATGTAATCGAGCATCCCCTGTACTTGCTGGCCGTATGCAGTGCTCGCCCTCTCGAACGCGTCCTTCACGCTTTGGAACGAATAGCTTGCCTGGCGCAGGCCCTTGCGGGGATCGAACCGCTGGCCCTTGTGACGCGAGCGCAGTTCCATCACGAACGCACGGTCATGGGTCTTGTCCGCCAGTTCGTTGGTGGTTTCGTCCTGATTCGCTGTACCGATAAACCATACGTTCTCGGGCAGCAGGATGGTACGCCCCTCCTCCAGAAGCCTTGGAGCATGCGGTGGCCGCGATTCCATCAGCGGGACGGCGCGCTCGTGTGGCGCCTTCTCGAGTGCGGACAGGAAATCGGCGAAGTACTGCTCGGGACGCGACAAGTTCATTTCGTCGAGCAGGATCACGTTGATCCGGTCGGCCAGGGCCGGCGTCTGGGCACGATACAGCGCTTGCAACGCGTCCTTCTCGTAGTAGCGCTTTTCGAACGCGTTGTAATGCCCGAGCAGGTCGCTGCGGTCGCGCCATCCCGCCTGGACCGCGATGTCGGTGCACTCTCCGCCAACGACTTTGGCGAAGGCCTTGGCGAGGCTGGTCTTGCCGGTGCCGCTGATACCCTGGAACACATGGAGCTGGCTCATCGCCAGTCCGCCAACGAACAGTTGTAGGTCTTCGAGGCTGAAATACAAGGGATTGTCCGGCTGGCTCAGGGCGATCCGTTCACGGAGCTCTTCGGTAAATTGCTTCAGGTCAGCGACCGGTTCGACCGAGGCCGGCAGTTGCAGCTTGAGATCGCCGTCCATGCGGCACAGTTCCGGGAACACGCCCTGGCTCTGGCCCTCTTCGGTCAAACCCCTGATGCGCCCTTCCAGCTCGACCAGGCCCTTTTCCAGCAACTCCTTGTTCCTCTGGAGCATCCGCTTTTCGCGATCCCAATGCTCCTTCTCCATCACCCCCATCTGGACACGATGGTTCTGCTGCTTCAGGTCCGCCAGTTCCGGGCGCAGCTCCCGCAGCTCTTCGAGCAGCTGGTCACGCTCGGCGCGAACCGCATCGCTGTCGTCACGCGAGCGCGCCGATTCCAGCTCGCGGATGGTACGAACGTGATTGTTCAATGTGCGCCGCAATTCGTCAAGCTCATCAAGTACCTGATCCGGGCTACGTCCCCCCAGGGTCTCTTCGAAGTCGCTGTAGGCATCGATCTGGTTGTTGAGGTCGTCGTTCTCTTCGCAGAGCCGCTCGATCCGCTGCTGGAGGCTGGCGACCGAAGCCTCATTGTCCGCACGCATGTTGGCGAACTCCACTTCGAGTTCATGCCTGATCATGCCTTCAACTTCCTCGGCCGTCCGTCTGGTACGTTGCAGCGCGCGCTGTTCAGATTCGATGCGCACGGCCCTGGCCTCTTGCTGTGCCGCCTGCTCGTCGAGCGCAAGCTGACGCTCGCGCAAAACCTGTAATTGCTGGCCCACTTTATTTTCAAGATCTTGCCGGCTGCTTTCGCTGTTTCGGGCAAGGTCGGCTTGGAGGCCAAGGCGCTGCGTGGCGAGCGCCTCGAGTTCGATATGCAGCTGACCCGTCGCTTCGATCCGCTCCTTCAGGAATCCGGTCGCCGCATTCTCTTCGCGGACCGCAAGATCGGCAGTCTGCTTCAGCATTGCCGCTTCGCGTCCGCTGCATGTCGCCTCGCGCTCGGCTAGCGTTGCGGCAAGCCGTTCGAGCTCAGCCGACCTAGCGTCCAGTGCAGCTCGCTGCTCACCCAGCGCAGCGAGCCTGGCCTCATGTTCGGTGGCGTGCCGGTCCGCACGCTCCAATGCAAGGCTTGCTTCCTTACCCAGGTGCCTGAACTGGTTCAGCACCTCCTGGAATTCAGCGCGCCGCTCCACTGCCAGGGCAGCGTGCAAGTCTTCAAACAACTCTTCGCTCCAGGCCGGCTTTGGTGCCCGGACCAGTTTCACCAGATTATCTGCCGACGTCAGCAGGCCGCTGAGCATGGCGTGCGGGCGTTGCGCCTGGGCCATCTGCTGCGGAATCACATTTTTCCTATTATTTTTTCCCATGATCTCAATACCAGTTTTGGAACAACGCCATCCACTTGATGGCAAAACGGCTGCAGTCGAGCACTTCATCTACGGATACCTTCACGCCCGACGCATGGCCGCCCGCGGCATTGCGAAAGTCGGCCAATGGCGGCAGACTGTCGAGCTGCAAGCTGGCGGCCGGCAAAGTGCGGAACGGGTGGTTCTGGTGTACCGCAGCACAAAACACGGCGCCTGCGAGCAAGGCCTTGAAAGATCCGCTCTGGACGTCGATGGCGCCTGCAATTACCCTGCGCTGCTGTCCGGCCAATTGATCAATCAACCTGGACGACACGGCCTCGAGCCCCAGCTCGCGGAATTCCTGTTTGGCCTGGTCGCGCCCCCAGAGTGACTTCGGCCAGGCGGCGGTATCGCAGGCCCAGCGCGTCAGCATCCACTTGAGGACGGCTTCGATCAGGTTGTAGGCCTCGTTCGCCAGCAAGCCTAGGTCTTCGCCATTCACGCGCGTCTGGGTTTCAACCTTGTTCTTCTGCCGTAACAGGCGCATGAGGTGCTCGCGCACCAGCGGCTGCTGCATGACGAAGGGATACTCGCTCCAGATTGCCAGCAGCGCGCTCTCCTCGATCTGGCGCAGCCATGCCTCGGCAGACAGCGCCTGGTCGGGCGCCCCGGTCAGGCGTTGCATCCTGTGGAGCAAACCCTGGTTGGAAGGCGCCAACTCGAGCAGGGGCTTGCGCAGCCAGGCGGCTGCCTTGCGCAGCCGGAACGGATCGCTCACCAGCCAGGGTTCTGGGTCGGACTCGTCGCGGTACAGCTCACACAACAGGTACACCTTGGTCGGATGGGGGTCGATGGCGTCGATCGCCTGGAAGTCGACGCTGCCGTCCGCCGGATGCTCGCGCCTGCGTGCTGTGGCCAGATCCCTGCGGTAAGCCCGATATGCCTCGTTCAGTGCGCCAACGTCGAGTCTGGGCCGGGACACGGTCGTTGGCAGGACGAAAGGACGGGCAGTCCAGCCGCGCTCCCGGTCGAGCAGGAACACGGGGCGTCCCTGGCTGTCGACTTCGCGTGGCCGGATTTCTGCGAGCTTCGTGGCGAAGCGCGGCAGCCAAGCACCGGATACCGCATCCTGGAACGCGTAGCCGACCGTCAGGTTGAGGCGGCGGTCATCGGCGGCGTCGAGCAGCTTTTCGCCGTCATGGGTGAGCTTCAATTGCGTGTCGAGCCATCCGTTGGGCTGCAACTGGGTGGCGATGATGTAGCGCACCAGCTCCGGGTCGAGCGCCAGCAGGTCCGCCAGCTGCGCTACGTCGCGCTCACCAGCACGCAGCAGGCCGAGGATCGCTTCCTGGAACAGGTTTGCGCCCAGGCGCTGCTGTTCGGATGGGAACAGGACTTTCCAGGCATAGGCCGGCCACAGCAGGTTCTGCCTGCCTTCCTGCCAGGTTGTACTTTCGACATACAGGTACCGGTCAGCGAACAATTCCGCGCCCTCCTTCGCACAGCGTCATGAAGGCCGCCAATGCCGGCACGGCGTCCGCGGCCTCGTTGCCGCATGCCATCGCGCGGTCACCGACGACAATTAAGAGGCTGCGCTGCCGGCTCATTGCCACATTCATGCGGTTACTGAGCCGCAAATGGCCGAACCTGGCGTTTGCGGCCTTTTCGTAGGCCTCGCCGTCGCTTTTCCCGGGCAGCACGCGTGCGTTCGCGCGCACCACCGACAACAGGACGACATCGAACTCCTTGCCCTGAAAGGCGTCGACCGTGCCGATTCTCAGCTTTTCGTCACCGCTGGCAGTCAGGCCGCTCCAGCGCGCACTCGCCTGCCAGTTCCCGGTAACAGGATCGCGTTCAGTGATTCCAAACCGCATCAGTTCCTCGAAAATCAGGTCGCGCTGGGCGCTATAAAAGGTAATAACGCCAATCGACAGTTCCGGCCCTGCCTCTTCCAGCAGGCGCTTGACCTCGCGCGCGACGCGCTCGGCTTCCGGCTCACGGATGCGGCTGCTGGCGCGCCTGGCCTCATGCCCGCGGCTCAACGGGACGTCCAGCCAGCCGCATATCTTGCCTTCGTAACCTGGGATATTGTCAAGGAAGGCTGATTCGGCGCGCCCGGATTTTAGGGCGGGCAGCCCTTCCTTTTCGTAGAACTGCTCACTGACCAGCTTGCCGAGCAATGGGTGCATCCGGAACTGGGTATCCAACATCACGACCCTTTTGAAATTGTCCTGGTCGCTGCGCTCCTTCAACTGGCGCCACAGGCGTTCAAACAGGCTTTCGGCGAAGCCCTTGCGCTGGGCACTGTCCAGATCGTGCACCTGCGCGACCTCGTCCTCGACTTCCGGCTCCAGCAGGTGCGGCAGCTGGCGGTGGTCACCGACCAGGATCACCCGGGTCCCGGCCATCGACATCGGAATGAACAAATCGAGCGGATTGGCGCGCGCGGCTTCGTCGATGATGACGGTATCGAATACAATGCCGGCATCGCCGATACCTCCGAGCGCCTTCAGTCCCGCCATTTCGACGCCGGCGGCCTGCTGACAGGTCGCGCCGACGACCATTGCATAGGTACGCACCGTTTCCCTGGTACGCGACGGGTGGTTAACGAACGCATCGCGGTAGCGCGCCAGCACGCTGCTGACGCCGAGCCGCGAACTTTTCAGCTTGTCGGCCAGCGCATCCTCGATGGCGCCGATCAGGCGCTGGCCGGCCGCGTCGAGCCGGTGACGGATCTCCGCCGGCCGGTAGTCGGCACGGAACAGGTCGACCAGGCGCTCGCGCAAGGCGGCAACGTCGGCGGCTCCAGCCTCGTCCAGTACCGCCTTGTCTTCGAGCATGCCGAGAGCCAGCAAATCGTCCGCGCCGACCGCAGCGCCACAGGCCAGCAGCGCCGCGTGCGCATCGGCCGCGCGCGCGGGGCCGTCGTCGGCAAAACCGGCCGGCGTGTGGCGCAGCGCTCGTACCCTCTTCAGGGCCTGCCCCCGCAGGCGGCCGGTGCGCACTTGCCGCGGCGCAGACGCCGCCGGCATGCGCCCGAGATAGTCCTGCCATTCGTCTTGCAGCACGCGGGGCAGGCGGATGCGGTGCGTTTGTTCGAGCTCTTCCAGGAGCCGGGCGGCCTCGCGCAGCGCAAGGGTGCGCTCGTCAGGATCCAACTGGGCGTGGCGCATGGTCGCCAGGTTCCGATGCAGCGTATTTAGCAGGGCGGCATGCGGCTCGGCAGCCTCGCGCAGCTCCAGCGCGGTCCCCAGTTCCTCGTATTTCTGATTACACCAGTGCTGCACCGGGTCGGCGCCCTCGCTTTTTCGGCTGGAGCCGACTTTGACAGCTGGCAAATTGAATACCCGGGTCCTGTCCAGCGCGTTCTCGACCGCATCGTGCTGGAAACTGGTGATCAGGACCTGATGCTGGGCGCCGCCGTCGCCGCCGATTTCGGCCAGCCTGCGGCTCAGCGCGGCGATCACCTGGGTCTTCCCGGTGCCGGGCGGCCCGATGATCAGCGCAATGTCCGGCGTCTCGAGGGCGGTACGGATTGCTGCCTCCTGGCTGGCGGTGGCGCGGCCATGCCTGAAGCACTCGCGCGCCGCGGGGCTCAGCGGTTCATACCGCGTCGTGCGCGATACCGGCACACCGACGCCTTGCAGGATGTAGCGCAGCCTCAGCGAGCGCGGCTGCGTGCTGATATTCTGAAGCGCTTTCTGGCGGCGCTCCTGCACAGTCTTGTCACCGGTCAGCGACAGGTACAGGAAGCCCTCTGGCGGCGCCGCGCGGTCGGCCTCGATCAGCACGGCAGCGAGTTCGAACCGCGGGCGTCCGCGGAAACGGCGCCGGCTTTCGGTACCGGTCAGATCCTGATAGCGTGCCGAATGCCAGTCGGGCCGCTTGGCATGCGCTTCCAGCGCCAACGAATCGTCGGCCTCCAGCGCCAGCCATGCCTTCCTGAACTCAGCCAGTTCATCCGGATCGACGACGAATCGGTACAGGCCGCCCTCGTCGGAAGCCTCCTCGCATCTTTTGTAGGGAAGCACACCCAGCGCGCTGGCCTGGCGCAGGGAACGCTGCCATTCGCTATCGCTGTACTTCTTCCAGAGGTCGATATAGTCGCCATTGGTCTGCACCGCCTGGCGCAGCAGCGCCTGCTGGCTGTCGCTCATCAGCTGGGTGGCGACCGAGGCGTCAGCAAAGCGTATGTTCCCTTCGACCAGGGTCCACGACTCCGGGTCGTGCGTCGAAGGTGCTAGGCGTTTCACCAGCACCTTGCCCTCGGCGGTGCGCTGCAGGTCGGCGCGCCACAGGTTGCCGGCGATTTGCCATTCCCCAGGCACGCTGGAATCGAAGCGGACCGCGGCCAGGCGCTGCGGCCGGCCCTCGATCAGCAAGGCGCCTTCGCACCACTTGACCGCCAGAGCCGCATCGGCGCGCGCGATGAAGCCGTTGCGCAACAGCTGCCCGGCGATGTGCTCGTCGACGCACAATTCGAGCGGAGCGTTGAGCTGCATCGAATCCGCGGGCTCTGCGCACTGCAGGTAGGCAGTATCGCCGCGCACGCTGCGCAATAGCCAGGGAAGTTCCTTGCGTTCGAGCCGAACCGCCAGGCCGGGCGAGCTCGGAAGCACCGTCACCGGTGCCCCCCCCTGCGCGAGCCAGACAGCGCCGGCGTCGGACCAGAACCGGACTTCGGTGTTCAGCTCCCAGGATGCGAGCGATGCGCCCTTGGTCGTGACGCTGAACACTTCGGGATGAAGAAGCGGAAAATCTGCCAATTTCATAATTTGATCACCACTTGAAGCGCCAGACCGCATGAACGGTGGAGGGGTCCCCGATATGCAGCGACGCGGTCGACCCGGCCTGCCATTCGCGTTTGAGCAGGAAGGGTTTGGCGAGGCTGATCGAGGGGCCGCCGTTGACTTTTGCCAGGAACAAAGGCACTGTGGACAGCGGCGCAACGTGCAGGCCCGCTTCGTCCAGCTGCAGCCGGCAGACCGCCGAACTCTCGGCGTAGGTCGAGGTGCCGACGGGCGACGAGCGCAACTCGAGCTCGCGCCCCGGCTGCAGCAGCTGCAAGTCTGGCGTTGGAATCCATTGGTCCTGTCCGGTGGAGCCTTCCCCCAGCTCGGCCATGGGTGCGAATACCGCATGGCGCATCAGCAGGTAGTGGGCACCGGGAAGGTCGACGGCACAGAATGGACAGCGGGCGCGGGGATTGAAGAGGAAGCTGCTGCCGCAGCCCTCCTCGGGATCGCATTGCGCCAGCAGTGCCGCAGCGGCTTCAAAGCCCTCGGCCCACTCCGCCATCGAAGGACGGGCGCCCGGCTCTTCCAGCCCGGCGTTGAAGCATTGCTCGAACAGCGTCCGCAGGCGCAGGGTGAGCAGCTCTTCGCGCGGCACGCCGCCGCTGCAGGCATTGGCACGGTCCTGCGGGTGATCGATCCAGGCCAGCTCACCGCGCAGGGCCTGCTCTTCGAGTTCGGAGCTTCCCTCTTCCACGAGATCACCCTTGAACGGATGGAGCAGGGTCAGCAACTGGAAAGCCAGGATGCCGAAACTCCAGGAATCGGTCAGGCTGGTGATGCCGGAAATGCCTCGCAGGATTTCCGGCGCGCCGAACTGGCGCGTCCAGATCATCTTGCCCCCCTCGCGGCTCGATACACTGATGTTGTCGCTATCGATCAGCCACACCTCGTTGTGCTCGACGGATTTCGACACGAACACGTTGGCGGGGGATAGGTCGCCATACGCGAGCCCACGTCCATGCAGGCCGGCAATGATGCGGGCTAGTTTCGCCAGCAGCCTTATGCGCCGGGCGACACCGCCGCTGGCCCGATACTGGCCAAGTCCCTCACCCTCCTGCAGCGCCAGGGCCGCCTGCTCCATCATCTGGGCGAGCGGCTCCATGCCATCCATCATTTCCATGACGTAGCCGGGATTATGCTTGTTCTCGATCAGGGCAACCGGCGCGGCGATATGCAGCCCCGCCAGCGGCTGGCGCGCAACCCAGCAGACGTGGCGGAACCAGGACTGTACCCGCGCATCGGCCAGCGGCGCCCGGCTGAGCTTCAGGAGCACCCCCGGGTAGCCGGTGCGGAACACTACACCCTGCCCCCCTTCCCCCAGGCGTTCGGTGAGTTCGTACTCGATGCCTTGCGTATCGCGCACGACGCGCTTCGCTTTGTTTTGGTGTGGCTTGTTCATCGCTTATCGTCGGTAAATCATTGCAATGGTCTTGTCATCGGCATGAGACGGTGTCGGCCAAGCATCTAGCTGCCTGCGCAGCCATGTCCGGGACTGCCTGCGGCTGCGCGCCCCACATTCCCTGCACAGCATCCGCAGGAAGCCTTCGACGCGCTCCGGCACCAGGTCGTCCGACACTCCGTCCGTCATCAGGACCAAGGCATCCCCGGGCTCGCTCAAACGTAGCCGCGTCACCTGCCAGTCAGTCCAGGAACGGCTGATACCGAGTGCCTCGGTCTGGTTGGAAAAGCCGCTGCGTCCAGGCGTCAGGATACCGAAGCGTCCGCCTGCCCGGTAAGCCAGCAAACCATCGCCGAGCTGGGCCACCAGGGTATCGCCGTCGGGCCTGCACGCGGCCAGCAGCAGCGTGCAGGGAGCCTGCGATGGCACCACCGGAAGCGTCTGGATCCAGTGCCGGTAGACCTGGCCTATCAAGGCTTTCGGGTCGTCCCAGGACATGCCCCCACGCAGCACGCGGCGCGCCGCCACGCACGCGAGCCGGCTGCCGATGTGGCTCAGCGGACGCGAACCAAGCCCGTCGCTCACTACTGCAAGCTGGCCATGCCGCCATCCCCACAGGCCCAGCGCATCCTGGTTGCACTCCCCACTCATGGCATGCGCGGGTCCGCGCACCGAGGCTCCCGCCGCGCACAGCATCAGAAGTCGAGGTCCAGCGCCTCGTCATCGGGGGCGGTGCCCAGAACCAGTCCGGATGGCTGGTCGGGGTTGGCACTGACCGTGCGCGATGCCACGCTCATCGTAACCGCGCGGAAGAAGCGGTGGATGTCGCGCGCTTGGTGTGCCTTGAAGACCGGCGCCTCGCGGTCGTTGGAAAACCTGGCCAGGACATCCTCGTTGGCATCGTCGCCAATCGCCATTGCGAAGCGGGTCGCCTTGGAGGCCCGCTCGGATTGCTCCAGGCCCGCGAGCGCGGTTTCCCATTCGTCGGTCGGCAAGCCATCGGACACTAGCACCAGCACCGGCCGGTAGGCACGCGAGGGAATACGTTCATGGTCTTCCAGCAGACTGGTGACCAGCAAGAGGGCCTGCCCGAGCGGCGTGCCCCCGGATGCCGTGATAGGAGCCATGCTGGTGATCTGATGTGCAGGAGCCAGCGGGAGGAACAGCTCGGCCTGGGTGCCTCCAAAGGTGATCAGTCCGACCTGGACCTCTGCCCTCACGCGCGATTCGCTGGCGAAGGTCTTGACCATTTCCTTCAGCGCGTGGTTCAGCGCGTCAATCTTGCCGTTCTCGCTCATGCTGCCGCTGGCGTCAGCCAGCACGATGACCGGCAGCGGACGCGCCTTGGCGATCGTGAAGTCCTTCATTCGGCTCTTTGCTGCGGATTCCTGCATGGGTGGTGTTCCTTCGGGTGGTTGTTTACCGGCGCTTGCGCCGGATTTCAGTCGTTCGTGTTCTCGGTCCCGGGTCGCGGTCGCGGCGTGATACCGGCTTAAATCGTCTTCCCTGTATTTTGCGAATCCCATTCGTCCCCTCCTTCAACATTTGTCTTGTCCTGCCTGGTTCATCTATTGCGAGAACCGTGCCAGATAGATATCCGATTCCCCACTCAAAAAAATCAATGGCTTAGACATCAGGCGCATGATCGGGCCGACCGGAAAACATAAAATTTTTTACAATTGGATAAAGATCCATTCTTGGAGCATGAATGGTTACTGATTGTCGTCGAAGGAGAAGCCAAGTTTTTCGGCCCGGTTGCCGAAGGTTTGGTAGTGGGTGAATCCCAACAGCTCAGCTGCGCGCTTTTTGCGGTTTCCGGACTGTTCGAACGCGCGCCGGAAGTAATGCCGCGATACCTCGTCGAGCAGAGCCTGGAGATCGAAGCCGGGGGTAAACGGCCGCGCAAGCACGTCCGCATTATGGCCCGTCTCTACCAGGAGCGAACGCCGGATGTCGGACTCTTCGATGAGACCGCTGCCCGACCAGATCACAGCCCGTAGCAGCGTGTGGTAAAGCTCGCGGATGTTGCCGGGCCATCGGTGGCTGTGCAGTAGCATCCGCGCGCCCGGCGACAGCTCTTTATACTGGGCTTCGGGCCGCTCCGCGCCATCGGCATTTATCTTCGCCAGGAGATAATCGAGAAGCAGGTCCAAGTCACCTTCGCGCTCGCGCAAAGGAGGAAGCCGCAGGATACCCACTGCAAGCCGGTGGAACAGATCTTCCCGGAAGCGGCCGGCCGCAACATCGCGCGCCAGGTCACGGTGGGTCGCCGCGATCACGCGCACGTTGACCTTGATCGGCGTTGACGTACCAAGGGGTGTAATTTCTTGTTGTTGCAACACCCGTAGCAGGCGTACTTGCGCGTCGAGAGGAAGGTCACCGATTTCATCGAGGAAAAGGATGCCGCCCTCCGCTTCGCGGAAATGCCCAGCACGGTCGGCCACGGCGCCCGTGAAGGCGCCCTTCTTGTGACCGAACAGTTCACTGTTCGCCATATCGTTCGGGATTGCGCCGCAATTGATCGCAACAAACGGTTTAGCCTGGCGGGCACTGGCGCGATGAATTGCCTCTGCAAACAATTCCTTGCCGGTGCCTGTTTCCCCGAGGATCAGTACGGGAACCTCATAGGCCGCGACCTTGTTGGCGAGATGGACCTGCTCACGCATGACACCGCTGCCATGAATGATCTTGCCAAATTCCGGTGCCGGTTTCGGTTCGTTCCTGCTGAGCCGGTCGATGCGCTCACTGCCTCGCTGCAAGAACTCGGGCAGGAATTCATTGGCGAGATCAAAAAAGAAATCGACGCGCTCCAGCCCCTTTTCTTTAGAGGTTTGGATCAGCCTTGCCGGGAATCGCGTCTTGGCGAGGATGATCCATATCGCGGCCATCGCAGGGGTGCCTGGACTCAAGTGGAACGTCAATTCCACGTCGTTGCGCGGCAAACCCAGTTGCTTCAGCTGAGCCGCGACTTCGGCATATACGCTCGCATAGTCGATTGGGCTCGAAAGGTCGACGCGGAAGAGATCCGTACCGACGCAGCCTGTCATCGCTTCCAGCCATCCGGTGTAGCGCCGGGTCCGCTCGTAATCGTAATTGGTCAACAACACGATCCGGTCGAATACCGGTTGGTGCAGTCTCAGTGCTGAAGCGATAGGACCGAGTTCGTTGGCGCGCTCGCGTTCTGCGGCTTCATGGTCAGCATTGCCGACCCAGGAAATTAGCCAGGATTGACTGCCCGTAGTCGATAACATTGGCTGGTCACTTTCCTGCGAAGTTTAGACGCTGGCTGAAATGGTCAATCAAAAATTCTTCTAACATGTTATTAAAATTCCTAGACATATGAACAATCTCCAGAGGAATTTCTAACCTTTGAAGACAAGACCGATTAGGGGGAGTATCACACATTCAATCCTACTGGAAACTCTTATATCTTCACCAAAATAATTAAGAGGAGGAAACGGTCTTGGCCTACCTTGAGGTGGCAGAGCCATAGGGCAGGAACGGAGCCTTACGCCGAACAAGCAGAACTCCTGCTACTAATAATTGTTATCGCTGGCAAGGCCGGGCTCGAAACAGGCAAAGCTGGCAGATCAAGTGCCGCGTCACGCCTACGACTGACGCCTAATGTTGCTCAGATAATATCTTTATATAAAAATGAAAATTTTTATCATTTACGACCTGCGGCTGTCCGGAATGCTCAGCCAATGCAAACAGCGAACCGGAATAAGAGATGCAAGGCCACTTCCTGCAATGGTGCGCTGATACTAGCCACAAACGTTAGAGCCTGGCGCAAATACCAAGATTGATCCGCACGAATTCTGCCCAGGTGACCTGTGCCGACAGGTGCTGCTCGTAGTACTCCTCGACGCGGCACACCAGCGGTCGCTGTGCGTAGATGGTGCAGCGGTTGTCGGTCTCGCCGAAGTGGCGGCAGGTCCCGTCGCCACGATCGAGCCAGGCGGTTTCTGTGCTGCCGCCTACGCGACGGCAGCATTTTCCGCAGCCGCTGCATGGGAACGGTTCGCGCACCTGTCCGCTCGTCACGCGTCGAGGGCCAGTCGCCGGATCGCGATCAAGCGCTGCAGCCGCTCGCTGGCCGCCTGGTCTTCCTCGCTGAATGCCTGGCGCAGCTTTTCCACGTGCGCGCTCAGATTAGCGAAGAATTCGCCGATTTCCTTGTCCACGCTCCCCTGCATCGAGGTTTCGAAGCCTTTGGCGAGGTCGCGTGCAAAGTCTTCCATCTGCTGGACGGCGCGCTCCCTCGCGCGTTGCTGTTCTTCGTGCTGCTGGCGCAGGCGATCTTCTTCGGGATCGCCCTTGAACAGGCCGTACAATACCTGGCCGACCGAGAGGGCAATGCCAACATACGGCACCCATTTGCCGGCCACTGCGGTTGCCCATTTCTCCATGGTCTTGGTGCCGATGCCCTTCATCAGCGAGGGCGCGACGTCCTTGACCAGTTTCAGGCCGCTCACGGTGTGCTCAGGCTTGGTGATGCCGGCCAGTTGCTGCATTGCATCCTTGATGTCGATGGCCGACGCCGCTGGCAGTGGCGCACTGAACCCGCTCTGCTGCCCGACCGCGTGCCCATCGCCCCTGTCTAGCACCGGGACCTGGACGGTGCCAGCCTGGTGATCGATGCGCGGCACGACGGCCTCGACTTCGTCGAGTTCGCCCCGTACCGAGGACACGACCTGCTGCAGCTCGTGTTGCAGGGTGTCGCTGACCGCTTGGCCCGCCTTGGTCATCAGTTGCCCGATCCTGGCCTGGCAATCGTCGGGAGAGGTGCGCATGCAGGTCTTGGCCATATTGGAGAGATGGCTGCGCTGGCGTACCAGCTCGCGCCGCATTCGAGCAGGAAGTTGCGCAGGTTCGTCATCGGGGCGCGGTGCTTCATGCGCACCCCCTCAGATTGCGCGATCCGGTGCAAGGTACTGCACAGTTGCCCAACGCCGTTGTCCTCGTAAGCCTCGGGGTCGCCGACATGCAGCGAGGCGTAGCCAGCCGACAGCGATATGATCTCAACTTGTTTCGCCTCCTCGGCGCCGTAGGTCGACGCCACCGCCGAACGAACATACTTCCGCTGACTTGCGCGCGCTTCCTGGCTTTTCATGAGCAAATGCCGAACCCAGATGCCGTCCTCCTTGACGTCCTTGTTGTCGTCGCTGCCCGTCAGCAGCAGCACCTTCTTATCCCGGTTGAGAAGGTCCTCGATTTCGGCGATATCGCTTGCGCGGCCGGGGGAAGCGGACGTCATCGTGTACAGGATCAGGTCCGCGTGCTCGACATAGGTCCGGGCAAGCTTGCCGTTCTCGGGTTTCAGCGAATGCAGACCCGGCGAATCGACCCAGGTCAGACCTGGCAGCGAAAAACCCTGGATCGTACTCGTCGCTTCGGTTGCGCCCGCGCGGAACTCGCCGCGCGATTCCGCCTCATTTTCCGCGTCGCCGCTCTCGACCCCGGATCGTTCGTCCGAAAAATGCTTCGGGAACAGGGCGGGCGGCACCTGTTGCTTGTGCTCGTCTTTGGGATCCGTATGGCCCCAGGCCATGTAATTGCCAAGCGAACTCTTGCCCGTCTTGACCTTGCCGTTGATAAACACAAGCAGGGAGTCGTTATAACGGGCGCGGAACTCGACGCCCTTCTTGCGCCCCGCCACCTTCCGGTCCCATTATTTCTGCGTGGCCTTCATCGTGTCGATAAAGCCAAGCACCTGGGCATGCACCGGGCTGCTCGCCGGCAGGCGGTCCTTTGCTGCCCGAAGGTGCGCGGACAGCTTGCCTGCGAAACGTCGGCGCAGGGCCTCGAATTCCTCTTCGTGCGCCTGCGCCTGTTTCAGCGAGTCGTCGAATTGCGCCTGCAGGCCTTGGAACGATGCAAGCAGCTCGGTCCGGGGCATGGTGTTCTTCATGCTGCGGTCTCCGCCAGATTCGCGATTGCCTCGGCTCGGCTGCGGCTGATTCGCTCGAGCTTTTTCCTGAGCTTCGCAAGCTCCGCCAATTCCTTCTCGGCCGACTGGATCTCCATCAGCCTCGTGTAGAGCCGGGCATTGCCGCACAGCCGCACGTCGTAGACTTCATTGAAGAAGTCGAGGTTGCGCAGGATGTCGCCAGGCTCCTCGTCCGCCGCGGAAAACGTTTCGGTCAGCACGTCGCGCAGCTCATGCGCCACGACGTCGTCGGGCGGGCGCTTCGCGTAGCCGGACGGGGTCAGCCTTGCCTTGAACGCGGGCTCGCCGCGAGATCCACCCAGCCATCGAGCGTGCCGGCCAGCCGCTCGCCGGCCTGGGTCCCGCCTTCCTTGAACAGGATGCGCGCGTTCTTCCGCTTCTTCTCGCGCTCGTCCTTGCGTGCCTGTTCCGCCGCAGCTGCCTTCCTGCGGCGTTCCTCAGCATCGGTGCTGCTGCCGGCACTGCTGCTGGACGTGTCGTCGCTGCTTGCGACAGCAGCAATCGCGGCGCCAAGCCCAAGAACGGCGGCGCCAATCAACCAGGGGAAAGGCATGTCTTCCTCACATGTGTGTGTATTTCGATGCGGCGTCGTCCATGAACGCGCGCAGCCGGCTGACCTCGCCATTAAAAGCGGCAAAGGTATCTGTGATCTCGTTGCGAATGCGCTTTCGGCGCGCCTGGGTCCGGCGTTCGGCCTGCGCGACCGCCTCGAGCAGGGCCTGTGTTTCGGCCAGCGTCTTGCGCGCCCGAATCGCCTGCACGCTGGCGGCCACCATGGCCACCTGCGCGATGAGCGCGTCCATGCCGCTCGCGGCGACCAGTTCGCCCTCGCCCTCGATCAGGCCGTTCCCGTAACGTGTGCCCGACACCCGCAACACCTGCGGTTCGAAGCCCAGGTGCCCGGCGCATTGCTCGCGAATGCGCGCCTCGATGGCGTCGAGGTTCTGCGGCGTTTGCCTGTCGGCCTTGCTGAGGACAACCAGGATGCTGGCGGCGGCATCGCTGCCACGCTCGGCGGCCAGCGTGCGCAGGACGCCCGCTTCTACGGCTTCCAGTTCTCCCTGCGCCTGGTGCACGAACAGCACGACATCGGCCTGTTTCAGGCCGGACCAAGCATGCTGGTCGTCCTGCTCGTTCGCGTCGAGCCCGGGCGTATCGAGATAAATGAACTTGTCCGATTCGAACTGCGCATTTTCGACCGTCTCGCGTATGTCGGCGGTCCTGAAAAACTCGTGGTCGAGATGCATGGTGAGCATGTTCAGCAGATAGCTTTTGCCCGCGTTCATCAGGCCGCAGGCGGCAATCACGGGCTTGGGCGCGTGCTGGGCGGTTTCAATCCCGTGCACTGCCAAGCGGATATCGTTGAGCTTCATGGTTCAATGTTGAAGGGGTGGTTGGATGCCGGGCGTCCTGTTGCAATGCCCGGCGTGAGGTTTGGGCAGCCAACAGCTTCAGGGCGCGCGACCCATGGCGAAAAACGCGCGTTCGACATCAACCGCACGCCACTGGTGTTCGCTGCCGTTCCAGTCAGGCCAGGTAACTTGCTGGGCATTAAGGGCCTGCGCCTGGCGCGTGCACCAGTCGCACCACTGCAAATAGCGCGAAACGAAGCGTTCACGGGCGCGTGCGGAATTCAGGATAGCCATCGGTCCGTGGATGGCCGCCAGTTCGGAATCGGCGTGCTCGAGGAGCCGGTCGTTGATCACCGAGTCGAGCACGGCAGCGATGTCTGGACGCATCTTCATGACGAGTTTCGTCGCAAACGCCGGGCCGATGAACTTGATCCGCAGGCAGGCCAGCGTCGCCATCCCCAAGTCGCCATTGATCGCTGCCCGACGCGCGGTGTCGAGTAGGGCCATGACTTCAGCGGGGTCCTGGGGCGGTCTGCGAGGGCCGGCGCCCTTAAGGAGACTGCCCGCCTTTCCAAAGGCCCTTTCAGGCTTGATCAGCAGGTCAGTGCCGGAGATGAACCCCCAGGTAATGCACGAAAGCAGGCCGTGCTGCCGGTCTTGCGTGTCGTCCGACAGGAGCAGGTCCGTATGGAAGCGGTCCAGTGCCACTGACGAGTGGCGTGCGCGCACTTCCGGCCGGGCCCATTCGGCGGTGCTCGGCACCTCCACGTGCAGGCGCCGGCTGCCCAGCGCGTGAACCTTGACGTCTTCGCGCGTGGTCGGTTTGAGGCAACCCGGCGGGTAAGCGTATTGCGCCCGAAGCGCGCGCATGTCATCTTTATTCATTCGATCTGGCCCATAAGAGTGGACAGCATCCTAGCAAAAGTATTTCTATATGGAAGTAGGCGTTAAGCGCGCAACGCTACCGGCTCACGCTGTCCACTGCACCGAAGGCATGCACGACCATCGAACCGAAGCGAAAAAAATAGGTCGCAGGCAGGCACGCCAACGACGGCGCCGGGGCGCAACACCATCCTTGACGCGTAGAAGCGATGGCCAATCGCGCTTGAAGCCTGCCGTGCCGGCTTACTCATCCGGCCCGGCATCCGGCTCGAGGTTGATCCGCCACCTGGCGGCCACCTCCGCAGCCCGCTCTTCGCCGATGGTCTGTTCGAGGCAGGCAAGCAGGTCTTCCTGCCGCGGCTGGGCGAACACCATGCGGTACAGCGCCAGGCTGCGTTTCAGGCGCCGATAGCGCGTTTCGTCCCGGCTCATCGGCAATGCCATGACCCGGCGCTCAATGCATGCGCCACCTTCGAGCTCGTAGATCCAGTAGGGAACCAGATCGTTGGTGCCAGCGGGCCGGTCGGCAACGGCGATGGCGAACAGTTCATCCCATGGGTCCGGCCCTGCAGTGCTCGCGCCATCGCGATCGCGGAGCGCCGCGCCATATTTGCTGGCGATGTTCTTGCGTACAGCATAGCCCTTGTAGCGGTGCACCCGCCCTTCGCGCTGTTCCATGTCGACCGGATTCGATGGCAGGTTCCAGTGTGTCACTGCATGGCACCATGGATGAAAGTCCAGCCCCTCCTGGCCGACCGAAGTCGATACCAGGATGAAGGGCCAGAACGGCGAATTGAAAGCTGCCTGCACCGATTTCCTGCGCGACGCGCTGCCTGCTTCCTCATCCTTGCCACCGAAACGCAGAGCAAAGTGGCTGCGAATGGCGGTGGAGAAAGGCTCAATCCGCAGGCGCCCTTCGCTGACCGTCAATTCATCTGGCCGCACGGTGCCCGCGCGCAGAGCCATCGCCTCGACCATCGACTCGGCCAGGTCTTCCACCAGCGAGAGATCGGGGCGGGTCCGTCCGTTCGATTCCTTCAAGATGTGAACGTACTCATCGAGCACCGCCTGCAGGTTGCCGTCGGCGCAGTAATGCAGCACTTTCTGCCAGTAGGAGCCATCGTCCTCATTCCCCTTGAGCAGTGCGACCGCCCTGGGGGAGTTGAACTGGCTGCGCAGGCCTTCCGCAACGCGGGCTGCCGCCCCCTGTAGTTGGTTGCCGTTCGCCCCAACCAGCTGTCGCTGGCGCGATAGCGCGCGCAACGCACATGTGGCCGGAGAGGCCAGCGCCAGCGCGGCCAGGACGTCGGCCAGGTCAGCGGGCACCCGTCCCAGGTCCGTAACGCGGCCGTCCCACGCCGCCAGCCATTGCTCTACATGGGCGCTGAAGACTGTGTCGGACGCAGGTTCCTCGCGCTCGTCCGTCTCGCCATGCAGCCGGGCATGGTGCCAGTGATCGGCGCACCACGCGCGGTTCGCGGGGGCCAGCGCTGCTTCCAGCTGGGCCAGGACGACCCAGTACCAGCGCCGGTCTTCGTTGCCGTGCACGACCGCCCCCCCGCCGGACGCAGCGACACATGCCGCGATACATGCTTCGACATGCGGCGCGAGGCACGCCACCGCGCTCCGGCGCGCCTCGTCGATCGACAGCACCTGGCCGTCAGCGCCGCCCGACCGCAAGGGATCGACCAGGCTTGCAAGCGCATTCGACGGGTACATGAGCATCAGGTTCCACATGCCCGCCAGGCGCCCGTCGCCTTGCCGCGACAGGCGCAAGCGCGCTGTGAAACGCTTGCCCATTTCGGCATATCCCGGCTGGCGCGAGTCCGCCTCCTGCACGATCCGGCGTTCGACCTCGTATGACAGCAGCGCCGCCAGCGCGTCAGGTACAACGTTCCATGCCGAGAAGATCAGCTGTTTCGATACCGCCCCCACCTTCTCGTACACACCCGCCGGCTTCCAGTACGCCAGCGAGGGCGGCATCCAGAGCAGGCGGTGCAGGTTCTGGGCCTCGATGTCGCTGAACAGGGTCCTGAGCCGCGCGTTACCGGGATCGAGGCGTTCGTAAGCATCGACCGAGGCGCCCGAAATCGTATTGCCACCCGAGTGCGCCAGCAGATCAGCCAGGCCGGACTGCCGGTTCTTCTGGTCCTTGCGCACCGCCGTCTTCAGCGAGTAGTCGTGCATGAAGTTCAGCAGGTAGGGGCTGGACTTCCAGTACTCCACCGCATCGGGCTCGTTCAGGCGTCGCGCGATGGTATCGATCGTGCGGTAATCGGTCAGGTCGCGGGCCTCCAGCCGCGGTACGAGCAGACGTTCCGTGACCATCGCGTCGGCGCGCACGGTGGTTCCGACGCGCTCGGTACGGCACATGACGCGTTTCAGGGTCGATTCGATGCGATTCTTGACCTCCGCCAGCGCGGACAAATCCGATTCGCTTCGAATGTCGAGCAAGCCGGTCCGAAATTCGCCGATATCGCTTTCCAGCCCTGCCAACAGCCCGGGCTGGCCCGGCATCAGGAAACCCAGGGTGCGCAGGAAGTCGGCATAATGGTCTTCTCTGTCGTCATCCGAGGCATACATCTTGTATGGCGTTGCTGATAGAAGGAGCACGCGCAGGTCGGCCTTGTAATTGAACAGCGCATGCGCCAGCTCCGCCGAGGGGTTCTCTTCGGGATCGTCGAACAACTCCCCGAAACGCTGGAATTCATCCAGGATCACTAGGTCGGGCTGCAGGGCTGCCAGGCAGGTCTTGGCGAGGGCACGCCGCAGAGCGCCGGTCAGAGCCAGGCAGCGTTCTTCGTCCTCGTCGGTGATGCGGTGGCGCCGGTCGCGGTAGACCGATGCCACCACGTCGATCGCGGCCATCAGGGCTTCGTCCTGGCTGACTGTTTCGCAGTACATCCGTGCGATGTCGGCATCGAAGTCGAGTGCTTCGTCGGCCGTGTCGTACCAGGTGTCGCCAGCGCCACCCCGCATGGCGTTGCGCAGGCCGCGCGGATCGATGCCGTCTACCGCTTTGAGCATCTGGTAAATCAGTTTTCGCTCTTCCTTGCGGCCCGTCCGGTTGTTCTGGCTGAACGTGGTCCCTGGCGTGAAACTGATGAAGTTCACCGGGTGCTCTTTCAGGCTACCGGTCATCAGCGGTAACAGGGTCAGGCGCGTCGCCCCTGAAAAGGCGGCCTGGCCCGGCTGCATCAGGCGCGCGACGTTCTGCACGGCGATATCGGCGTTCGAGCACACATAAATCACATCAATCCGCTCCTTGCCTTCCTGCTGGAGCCGCTCGATAGTCTTCGCAATCAGGCCTTTGGCAACCAGCGTCTTGCCCAGCCCCACTTCGTCCGCAACGAGGAAGCGCTGGGCCGGCTGCTGGGCTGCGAACATACGTGAAAAGGCGAAATTAACGGTGCGGCGCTGGAAATCCTTCAGCCCCAGCATCACGGCTTGCGACGAATTGTTCTTGGTCATTTAGGGTCCTGTCCGTTCGCCGCGTGCTCGAAGCACTGCCATATATCCATGAATTCGGGCGACAGGATAGCGTCATCCTGGTCGCCGCTCTCCTTGCGCAGGCGCGCAACCACATGGGATACGTGCAGCAGGCGCCCCGGGTCACGCGCATAAGCCCTTGCCATCATTTCGAACAGGGGTGGCGCCGCAAGGCCGGCGCGGCCCCGCTTCTCGGTCCCGTTCACGGCGCCGTCCCCGCCACCGCTGCCGTCCCCCCAATCCCCGAGCAGGAGCAGCAGGTAGCGCACGAAGCCGTCGCGGTTGCGTAGCACGGCCCGAAGCATCTCGACTTCGCGTTCTTGCGGAGCCCCATGCAACGGAAGCGCCAGCGCGAAGCACAGCTCATGCTTGCCCGATACCAGTTTGAAGCCGATGAACGACGTGATGTCCTGGATAGCGTACGTCCCAAGTTGCACTACCGCCTGCTTGTCGGTGAGGCTGACGGCGGTCTCGCTCCGAACCGTCACCGGCCAGGCAATGGCGTCGACCTCGCTGGTGTCAATGCGGTCCATTCCCGCCATGTCTACCGACCACCCGTTGTCATGGGCTGCGCAGTGCAGCGTCAACTCGGCGCCGCACAGGCGCAGGCGCGCCTCTTCGAGCCGCTTCTGGTGCAACAGGTCTTCCGCTGCGTCGCCGGGCTCGGTGCGCTCGTAGCCTGCCAGCAAAGGCCTGATACCTTCGTCACCCAGCCAGTCCCGCGGTTTGCCTGCCTGGCTTGCCCTGCCGATCAGCTCGGCCATAAACTCGACGTTTTTGCCGACAACGAGGGCGGCATTTGATGCATTTGCCGATCCAACGAACAGATGGGTATTCCATCCACGCTTACCGACGAATACCTTGGCGTGCAATCCGCGCTCCCGCCCCGGCACAGCCTCTTCCTTGTCGCTTGATTCCGCCCGCTCATCCATGATCCACACACTGTCGTATCCCGCAGTCGCGGCCGGCGGCAACGCATCGAGTTCTTCAGCGCGCGAAATGAGGAACGGCGTGCCCTTGCACAGTTCGGCGAGCTGGCGCAGCGCTTCCTCGGTGACGAAGGGCGAAATGACGCCGAGGTCATCCCAGCTTCCGGCATCGGGCACCGGCAGCCACCCCACCGCCTTGCGCGCTGCCCCGAGCGTGTGGAAGCGCAGGTCGTGAAAACCTGCGGGCAGCTCCCACTCGCAGCGCATCATCTCGTCCTTCAGCCGCTGCACCTTGTCCGCCCGTGCCGCGTCCAGCCGTTTGTGGCTGGCCCCGACTGTTGTTTCCAGCAGCGCGCGCAGTGGTTTGTTCATCGCCAGTGACTTGCGCCCAACCGTGCCGTCCAGGCAGAGCGACACATCCCAGGAGCCGTCGTCGGTCAGGTTGCGCGACAAGACCAACAGCCGCAAACGGGCCTGGCCCAACGGCGAGACGAACTTGAGGAGCCAGACTTTCGGATGGAAGGATCCGCCGTGGGGGGCCGTGACCTCGTGCACCATTCCCTCCAGCAGTCCCAGCAAGGGACTTGCCACGCGCGGAACCTGCATGCGGCCGCGCTGGCAGAAGATGGTCAATTGCGCGGCCGTGCGGCGCAGCGCTTCGATTGCCGCAATTGGGTCGGGCTCGTCGGCAGTCCCGCCTGCATGGCCGAGCCATGCCAGGTGCAGCGGAAGTCCGAGCAGGGTTACTAGGTCGAGCGAGAACGTGGTCGCCACACCGCTGTCGAAGCTGCAGCCGGGCGGAGGCGTGAGTGCATCGGTCAGCAAGGTTCGGGTTTCGGAATGAATCATGGCTGCACCCACCCCAAATGCCATTCCTTCAGGAGCGAATCGGTGATCGGCCACCGGTACGTCAGCGGCGTGGTGCCGGCGGCGCCGCCCCACTGCTTGAGGGCCGCGCGATTGGTAAAGCGTGAGCGGGCTCCCTTGAGCCTGCTTTCCCGGTTCTCAACCAGGCGCCTCGCCGCCATCGAGCCGCCTGCCACGTTCGCGCCCGAGATGGCGACCTCGCGCCAGCCCTCAATGAACCGCTGGGTGTCACCCGTGATGGTATGGCCATGTCCCAGCACGCGTGGCCAGAACACGCCGAGGTTCCACTGGGCACAGTCAGGCAACTCTCGCTCTGCCCACAGGCCTAGCTGTTCCGTATAGTGGGCAACGAGCTCGTCACGCCCGTCGAGCTCGGCGAGCTGCAGGTTGTACAGCAAGGCGGCGCCACGGACCAGCGCGTCGAGCCGGCGCCCATCGACAATCAGCTCACGGATCGGGGCCGGGAAATCGTCAAAGCGGGGATGGGCCCAGATGCGGTCTGTCTCGGGCGGGGCGTCCTGGTGACGGAGGTCGAGTGCCAGCCAAGTCAGCAGCGAATCCTTGTGCGTCTTGCTCCAGCGGTCCAGAAGGAACTCGGATTCGGGGCGCGTCAGCCGTAACCGGCAGTCTTCGGGGAAGGTGTCCGGGCAAAGTTTCAGGACTTGCAGGTCCCAGGCGTGGCCGCCGACATCGCTGTCGTGTGCGTCGCCGTCGTCGCGCCGGCGGCGCTCCGCGCGCGAAGTGCGCCGGCGGTCGGACAGTGCGAAGTACTGCTGCTGAGTTTCGTCGCCCTTGCGGATACCCCAGTTGCCCAGGGCCGCCCAGTATACCGAACTAGGGAGCCGTTTCAGGGTACTTCCCGCCTCACGCCCAATCACACCCGTCTCGGTGGCCGGCTCGTTGTCGATTAACGCTTGCAATAGCCGGCTCTCGGCTTGGCGCGCCGCGCCGGCATACGCGGCCGAGGAAATGTTTTTTTGTTCCAGCTGGGCATATAGCCAGGGAATGAAAAAGACATAGCGCAGCCGTGTCTGGATCGTAGACGTGCCAGGGAACAGCTGGTCTGCGATAGCATCGCGTACGCCGCCGATACCGAGTTCGTCCCGGGCTTCGCGCTCCTTGAAAAACGACAACATGCGCATGCTGCGTTCGGCTGCGTCACGATCGTGATCGAGCCATGAAAGCATAGATACCATATTTAACAGCCTGTTCGTAGTGATGGTTAGAATGCATCTGGTGGACCAGCTTCGCAAACCGGTCGCTCATGCAGGAAAAGGGCGGCCGCTCCGCTCGTCTCGCGGCCGCTTCCCTAGCTAAAAGATGCCCGACAACCACTGCCGCGCGGATGGCACCGATATCGGTGGCGTCTGCGGAATCATCTTGGGGCCCATATTGAGGGCGGCAGCCGAGTTTCGATATACCGCTTCCCAATTGCCCCGGGCTCCGTCCAGCAGCGCCTGTGCGCTAGGCACCTTCCGGCCGCATACCTGCGATCGATCCGCTGGCGGCAAGCCAACGCTTTGATTAAGCTCATCAAGCTCTTTCACGCTGTCGCAGGCGTCACGAATGTCGAGGACCACGCTGCCCACCGCCACGGTTGCACTGAGCACGGGTAATGCGTGTCCCGGCAGCGCGCCTAGATGCCGGATCACGCCTCTTCCGGCCCTTCCGATCACTGCTTTGCCAAGCTGCGAAACGCGGTCTCTATGCTTGGCGAGGGCCGCTTGGCTGGCGCGTAGCTGCTTGTCGAGCTTCGTGCGTTGCGCGACAAGGCCGTCGCGCTCTTGCCTGAGCGACTGGACGTCCCGAAGCAGCAGCGCGCTGCGAACTGCCAGCTCTGCGGTTGCCCGTTCGACCGCCTTCTTCTCACGCGCCGCCGGACTGTTCTCAATAAGAATTCTTGCGCTCGCAGCCATTCCGATCCCGTCGAGAGCTGTACCCGCGATGCTCGTCACCGCGCTGTATGCCTTCCTCTGGAACTCTTGGTCGAGCAGAGTCAGGATGTTGGTCGCGCACAGGCACAGCGTCAGCGCCAGCCATAAGCTCCTACCGATCCACGGCGACCTCGTTTTACCGGACTGGAGTGTATTGAAAGGAATCGGCTCGGGTGGGTGAATCGTCATTTAAAGGGCGCGCGCGGCACATTTAAGGCTTGCTTTGATGAAAGTAATAAATAGTAGCAATAACACAGGAGCAACACCATACTTTTAATACCATTAACCAGACACCTTTTGGTTGTAAAAGCCCGTTGGCAGGATCCGCCAAAAGCAGGCACGCCCGTCGCTAGCGCCGTTGCCATCAGAAAATACTGATGAGTTGACAATGCACAGTATGTGTCTACACGCGACAAATGCCGTCGCACGGCCGCAACAAATTGCGCGAGCCGAGGCAATGCGCATGCAAACCGGTTGGTGACGGCCTCCGATTCGCCTGTTAGAGGCGCTTCAGCGAAGGCGTCCTTTCGCAAATGCAATACGTTCGCAACGGTGATCGCATGAAATCATTATGCTCGACGGTTATGCCACCTTTCACCAGCAATCCGCGAACTTCACGAGTAGGTGCGACTTCCTACTTTGATTATCGAAAGGGCTTTATTACAGAAATACGCTGAGCACGTAATACCAGCTGATTCGTGTGGACTCCTGATTGTCTAGATAACGGTTTCTGCCCATGCACGATCCGCCTCTCCCGGAAGCCTGTCGAGAACTGTGTTGGCGTCGCTAAATAGCCATCAATCACGAAGAGTCTTTGTAAAAGATTTCAAAGGTGCAAGACGTAGCGGGATTCAATCAGCGACATGACGGATCCTGCAGCTTCTCGATTTTTCAGGGAAGCGGCTCCGTTGTCACATCATCTTGTCAATTGCCTGAAGCGCTGCCAGCGCCGTATCCGCCAGTCCAACATCGACCGGCCGCTGCACGCCTGACTCCCGCAGATTCACCCGCACCAGCTTACCGCCATGCTGACGAATGACTCTGTTGCTGAAGTGCCGCACAGTGGGAATTGCATTGCCGGCGCCAATTTCGATCACCACCGGACGCTGCGCGGCGTGCAACCAGCGCTGCTGGAGCGCGTGCTGCTGCTCAGTACGCCCATCTACCCAATGGCAGTCATCGAACATTAGGATATTCGGCCGCGCGACAGCGCCGCATTGTGGACAGAATGGTACATCGCCGACCAGGCGGCAGTTCGCATCATCAGTCATTGGGTCGAACCCATCGGCGCACCAGATCGCCTCGCTGCATGGCACGCTGCATTGCAGGTAATGGATCGAACCGTGGCATTCATGCACCCGCAGCGGATCGAAGCCGGCGGCCTGGAACTGACCATCAACATTACTGGTGAACACGCTGGCGCCATGCACCTTCGTTCTGGCCCACTTCTGCAGCAGCGCAAAGCCCGGGTGCGGGATGGTCTGCGGTACAGCGCAAGCCGGTGGCCGTAGAAACCCCAGGCACGCGTCGGGGCGCGTACGAAACTGGCGGCTGACGCGGCGGCTTGGAAGTTGATACCGGCGTCGGCAAGCGCCGGATACGCTTTCCAGAATCCGCTCTTGCCGCGAAAATCGGGCAGGCCGGAATCGACGCCCATGCCGGCGCCGGCGGCGATGATGATTGCGTCGGCATCGCGCACGATCTGCGCTGCGCGTGCGATCGACTGGCTCATCTCCTGGACTGCCATCATCGGTCTCCGGTTATTCGCAAAGCGCCAGCGTAGCAGAGCCTGCGACAGGCGGCGTCGCCAGCCGGCGCGCTGCCAGTTGTGCGGCGACGCTGAACGTGAAGCCCTCGCAACCGGCCCCCCCATCCTGACGGGCCTGTTTCTCTCGCTGCCGACGCTGGAACGCGCGCCGGCGCAGCACCGGACCTTGATCGGCGCGATTCAGGTCGCGCAGCAATGCCGCGAGGGCCTGCACGCAGTCAGCGTCGGGCAACGCGTTGTGCGCGGCGCGGTGCTGGGCCGCCTGGATCGCGGGCACGGCGTCGCTTAGCTGCAGCTGGGCGGTCGACATCGGCACGCCCGCCGCCGTTCGCAGCGACACGATCACGCTGTTGCCGCTGCGGCACACGGCTTCATAGCTGCCGACACAGTGGCCCATCTTCTGCCCCTCGATGTGCAATGCGTCGCGGCTGGTCAGCTCGATCGCAGTCCGGTGTTTGCCGTGCCACGGCGTTGCCAGTACCGCCGGCCAGCGCGTGCCGGAGCTGTCCGAACCGTCCGTGTCGTCATGCTGCGCGCCGGTGACGGCCACGTGCCAGGCCTGCGACAGCGCCAACATGCGCGTCATGCCGATGCCGGCGCACCAGCGCAGCACCCAGGCATCGGCCGCGTCGACATCCAGTCCGTCGATGGCGCGCGCCGCATCGAACAGCGCCCGCAAAAAATCCCTGGCGTCCTCCAGTTCGCGCGCCCTGCGCACGATGCCGGCATTCGTCAGCGTATCGTCCGTTCGCCCCAGGGTCGCGCGCCCCAGCCACTGGCGCATGCACCCCGCGATGCGGGCCAGTGCCACGGGATCTTCGGCCCTGCCGCGGTACTCGAATGGCGCGGCCAGGGCGCTTCCCAGCGCCGTCAGCGCCTCGAATTGCAGGGCGCTGCGCGGTCGGCGTTCGGGCGGGAGCCACGCCAGCAGCGCCAGCAATCGTTGCAGGCGCCGGACATCGAAGCGCCAGTTGCCCGGCAGCGCGCCGGCCCAGCCAGCGCACCACCTCGCGCGGCACGCCAAATGCCTGCGCGACCGCGTCGTGCAGCGGCAAGCCGTCATCGATTGCGCGGCAGATGAGCCGAACGCCCTCCCACTTGCCGCTGCCGTCTCGCGCCGTCATCAATGGCAACAGCCAGGGCAGCGCCTGCAAGGCCTGGGTACGGTTGCGGATTGATGGGGAGCGCCAACCGCAAAATTGTAGACAGCGAGGCGATCGAGCGCGACCCCATGCACCTCGCGCGCACTAGCGCGATATGCCAGTGCATGCGGGTCGAGCGCCGCAACAAACGCCAGCACTGCCGGATCGTCGACAGCGCACGCTTGGCGCAACTGGCCGAGCCACTGCGCGGGACAAGCCGCCAGCGCGGTGGCGCCCTGCGCGCGCCGCGCTGCATTCGCGGCATGCAGCGCCATGCCGCCGATCTGATCCGGCGGTAACAGTGGCCGTGGCAGCAATGTCGCGTTGTGTTCCAGGGTGCCTCGCACCTTCTGCATGCCGGCTGCCAGCAGCGCCGAGGCCATCGCTGCGTCGAGCGCACTGAACACCGATTCCTCGTAGCGCTGGCCAGCAAGCGCCGCACCGGCCAGTTGCAGAACGTCCAGCATTCGCGTGCGCGGCGCGCGCACCACCAGAGCGAACGTGGGGCCGTCGCGCAGCACCAGCCGCACGCTCGCCCGGGCCACCCCACGGTCATCGCCGCGCAGCAGGCCTGCCGGATCGGCCACCAAGTGCATCAGGCCGTGGACCAGGGGCCCGTCCGCAAACTGGTGATGCTCCCAGCATGCACATTGCGCCAGCAAGTTCCAGGTCGGGTCGTGTACGTCGGTCATGGCGGCTCACGGCTTGACTTCAATGATCCGGCCGGAGGTCGCAAGGACCACCAGGCCAAGGCGCGCGCCGGTGACGGCCAGGTAGTTGCCGACCTGTGCCTGGTAGTGTAGCAGCGTAGCGGCGGACGGGTCGACGTCGCTCTTCCAGTCGATCACGACGTCGGGCTGCCCGTCGCCGGTGAAGCTGATCGCATCGGCAATGCCGGCCGTGATGAGCTCTTCCGAGCCTGCATGCAGCGCACCATACACGCTGTACTCGGGCACCAGATGCGCACGCACGCGGGCGATGTCCGGCAGGCGCAGAGTGCGCTCGACGCAACCGGCAATCTCGGTTGCCGACAGTCCGCGCGGGTCCGACGGCAGACCTGCCCCGAGCTGCTCGATCAGTTCGGCAGAGCGCGTGCACAGGGCCGATGCAGCGTCGTCCGTTTCCCCGGTCAGGACTTCCTCGAACAGCTTGTGCATCACCAGCCCACGGTCACGGCCCCCCTGCACGACCGGCGGCGCCGGTGCGGCGATACCCTGCTCCGCCCCATCAATGCGCGATTCGGTCGTTTCTTCGAGCACCGTCGGCGCATTGGGACCATCGCCTTCGGCACGGCTTGGCGCTTGCCAGCGCAACTGCGACGCGGCTGCCGCAATCGCCGCCGCCTCCCCCGCGAACACGTCCCGCGTTTGCGTGTTGCCGGCGTTTTCGGTAACTGGAAACGGCACGGGCGGCTGGTCCAGCGCGAGTGCGGGCAGGTCGGCCAGGCCAAGATCGAGAAGCGCCATCCAGGCCCTGCTTGCTGGCGCCACATCCAGGCGCGGCAGTACCAGCAACTGACATGCGCGCGTCGCTGCGACATACCACAAGCGGATCCGCTCGTGGTCAAGCTCGGCGGATTCGCTGTCCCGTGCTGCATCGTAGCCAGTGGGCTTGACGCCGAACACCGGGCAGCACAGACGCTGCGCGCCTGGTTCACAAAAGATGCTGTTTGCCGCCCTGGTCTGCGTCATTGTGTTGATGGGAACAACGACTGCCCACTCGAGCCCTTTCGCGGCGTGCATCGTGTACAGCGTGACCGCGTCCTCCTGCGCATCGGGCTGGCCCTCGGGGGCACGCGCCTCGTCATTCCACGCGAGCGTCATCGCTGACGCAAATGCACCCAGTCCCTGGACTGCGAAGTTCTGGCTCAGCCCCAGGAATTTGTCGACGTTGGCCAGCGCGCGTTCGGCGCGGCCGTGATGGCGGTGCTGCAGGATCGGCCGCACGCGGAAAGTGTCGATCGCCTGTGACAGAAGCATGTGTGGCGTGGTGCCGTTCGCCTGGCGCCGCAAGGCCTGGAGATTGGCCAGCGCGGCGCGCGCCGTTGCGTTGTCGATGTGCGTCACGTCAGTGTGGATACTCAGGCGCCGCGATGCATCCGGCCGGTTCTCGTCCGGGGGCATGGCGCACACGATGTCCAGCAACTGCTGTTCGGTGAGGCCGACCAGCGGTCCGCGCAGCAAGGCGCCCAGCGCGATAGTGTCGCGACTGTCGGCAAGCACCCGGCAAAGGGCAATCAGGTCCTGCACTTCCTGGCGCCGGAAAAAACCCTTTCCGGCCTGGGTCGCCACTGCGATGCCCCTGCCTTCGAGCGCTTCCTCGTAGCGCCACAATTCGCTGCCGCTGGGCGCCAGCAATGCGATGTCGCCGGGACGGCACGGCCGTCCCGCCTTCCCGTGGCGTCCTGGCAGCACCAAGTTGCCGATCAAGCGGGCGCACATGTCGGCCACCGCCTCGGCTTCGGCATCGCGCTGCTGCTCGGCCGATGCGGTGCCATTCTCGCCCGCAGCGGCAACATCGAGCGCGGCAACGCACACCTGGCCGTCACCCGCCGCATGGAATTCGTCGAGCGGCGTGAAGCCCGGCTGGCCTTCGGCACTGAGGCGCGCCTGGAAGGAGCGGTTGACGAAGTCGAGGATCGGTGCGCACGACCGGAAATTGGTCGCGATCGACAGGACCTCATCGCGCGCCGCGAACGCGCTGCGGGCGGCATTGAAGGCGGCGATATCGGCGCCACGAAAACGATAGATCGCCTGCTTCGGGTCACCCACCAGGAACAGCGCTCCAGCACGGATCGTGAAACCGCGCCAGTCGGCGACCTCGGCGTTCGGCGGTGCATCGCCGCACAAGCGCCAGAAGATCTCGGACTGCAGCGGATCGGTATCCTGGAACTCGTCGACCAGCATATGCCGATAGCGCTGCCCCAGCGCGACGCGCACATCCTCGTGGTCACGCAGCAGATCGCGGGCGGCGTGAATCAGGTCGTCGAAATCGAGCAGCGCCGCGCTGCGTTTGTACTGGGCGAAACGTTCCGTCAAGGGCCGCACCAACTCGACCAGCTGCGCGAGAACGGCGGCCGCAGCTTCCTGGGTGAGCCGGGTCCAGGCTTCCTGGCACGAGCAGACCAGCTGCCTCGCGGTGTCGAACAATGGCTCGCCATCGACGGCCCTGAGCCCGGCCTCTTTTGCAGCCTCTCGCCACTTCCCCTTGACGCTAAAGGCAAGGAACGTGCCCGCGCTCGTGCACAAGGCTGCGTGCGGTCGCATCGCCTGCAGCCGCGCCAGGCGCGCATGGCCTGACAGCAGCAGGATCTCAGTTGCCTCACACGCCATCTGCGCGAAACAGTCCGCGCGGCGCGCGGTCACCTCTTCGCGCACGGCGCCCGTCGCAACGAATTCGTCCAGTGCGGCGCAGCAGTGCACGAAAGTCGTCACCAGCGGATCAAGCGGCTGCGCGGCGACCACGCTCAGGGAGCGCTGGCTGCGCACCTGTCCGACAACCTCGCGTACCAGCGCGATGCTATCAGCTGGATTGCGCGCCACCAGGTGCGCCAGCAAGCTGTCGCCGCTACCATCGAGCGCCGACCAGAGCCACTTGTCACCCAGTTCATCGAGAACCTGCTGGGCATGGTCGCGGTCCATGATGCCAGCACCTGGGTCGATACCGGCCTCCACGGGGTACGGCATGATCAGGCGCTGGCAGAAGCCGTGGATCGTGGAGCACGTGAGCTGGTCGATCGTAGTCACCGCCGTCGCCAGATGCAGTCGCTGCCGGGCACTCAGGCCGTGCGGCAGCGCCACCGTCATCTCGGGCGGGACCCTGCCGTCGATGAGCATGTCGACGACATCGCGCACGCGCAACAGCAATTCGCCGGCAGCGAGCTCGGTGAAGGTCACGGCGGCAATCGAGCGGGCCGCGACACCACCGGCCAGCAGCATTGCCACCCGCCCGGCCATCACGGCGGTCTTGCCGGAACCGGCACCGGCTTCGACCAGGAACGAGCGGTCCAGTACCGTCAGCGCGGCGGCGCGGGCAGCATCGTCCCGCAACGGCGTACGCGTTGCTTGCATCATTTCGACTCCCAGACATATGCCGCGTCGCCCAGCGTGGCATGGATGGCGGCGGCCTTGCGTTTGCAATAGGTGGCCGGAGCATTCGCCGGCAGCAGGAACAGGTACTGGTCATACCTGGCGCCCGCGTCGGGACCGGGCAGGCAGTTACCGGCCAACAGGCTGGCGTGCGCGCTGGCCAAGTGGGTTGTCAGATCGGCCATGACAGTGGCTGGCTCCTCAAGCGGACGCTCGATGGATTCGCGGAGATACAGCAGCGAGGTACGTACAGTCACCCCGGTATCCAGCATCGCCCTGGCCGCAAACGCGTAGAGGCAGCGCTGCAGCTCTGCGCCGCCCGCAATGAGCACGTCGTCGCCAAGCGCCCTGCCTGTCTTGTAGTCGCACACGTACGCGCGCCGACCGTCGGCGGACACGTCGAGCCGGTCGATGTAGCCCTTGATCTGCAGCGCTGTTCCGGGAATGGTCACCGGCGCGGCCGCATCCCAAGGCAGTTGTGCGTCCGACTTCCGTTCGGCGCCACCGAAGGGGACTTCACCGAACGACTGCATGTCCGCCATGCCGGCATGTCCGTGCTTGAGCGCGGCCGCAGCCAGGCGGCATGCCTCGTCAAGCGTCCTTCGCCAGATCACGGCGGGGGGCAAATCGACGGTGTCGGCCGATGCGGCGCCGGCAGCGACGCCGGCGGCGGCAACGGCGGCGTCGATCGCAGCATCGTTGGCACGTCCCAGCCCGCCGTCAGGCGCCAGGATGCGCAGCGCGCGATCGAGAATGTCGTGGATGAGGACGCCGGTAGCCCGCGCATCGAGGGTCAGGGCTTCGGCGCTGGTCTCCGGCGCCTTCAGGCCAAGGCCGTACTGCCAAAGGAACCCCAGCGGATTACGCAGCAGAAGCCCGAGCGAACTGGCCGAGTGCGTACGAGAAGCGATCGCCAGCAAGTTCGGATGTTGCGGCGACACGGCGCCGTCGTGTGCGGTGACTGACTCGGCCTGCCAATCGGTCCAGCAACCGTGCGCTGCCACGGCGATGGCCGAATCGCGAAACTCCGCAGGCCGCGCCGCCAGGCGGTCGTCCTCGCTCATTGCATGCACTGCCGCGGCATGCCTGCGCACGAATTCGGGTTGTGCAAAGCCGGCGAGTAGCGGGCTCTTGCCCAGGCCGCGTCCGTCGTCGTTGCGACGCGCGTACGACAGCACGACCTGCCCCGCGCAGCCATCGAGTACGGCCCTGAAATCGTCGCTATCCTGCTGCGCGGTCGACAGCCCATCCAGTTCGGCGGGGTCGACGACATGCTCGGGCAGCAAGGCGTCATCGCTGCGCCTACGGGGCCACTGACCAGCGTTCAGGCCGAGCAGGCGAACAAACCGCCGGGGCGTGCCGGCCAGCGCCGCCACCGGCATCCAGGCCGCACCGGCGCATGGATCGAGTCCGTCGTCCTGTTTCATGTTCTCGAGCGTGGACATCAGCGACGCGGCGGGGCCTGCGACCAGTGCGCGACGCCAGATCGACAGCGCCCGGCCGCGCAGCAGCGCTTCGCCGGCGCCATGCGCCTCCCCCGGCCCCGCCTGCAGAAGCGCTACCAAAGCGGCCAGATCAGGAGTGTGATCCACTTCATCGGGCCAACTGCCGGAAGTCAGGCGCGCCAGCAATCGCGCCCAGGATTGCGGCGACGTGAGTGCGGCGTCGGTGGGGAGCGCGCGCAACCAGCCATCCGGCAGCGCGCGTAGCAGCGGCGCGCCGGCATCGCACAGATGCACGAGCCGGCGCAAGCGGGCATGGGACAGCCCGCGCACGAGAATGTCGGCCAGCGCGCCCGCCGCCTGGCCATCACGCGTGGCGGCCACCGGTACGCCATGCACGAAATGCAGGTCAATCCCGGACTGCGCGCGCAGCGCCAGCATGTGGGCATCGAATGCCGACGGATCGTTCGCGGAGATCGCGATGTCCTCGGCGCGTGCCTGGCCGGACGCCAGCAATTGCCGCATCCAGCGCACGGCTTCGAGCACTTCATGGGCCGGCGTCGCTGCGCTGACGACCCGGACGCCCGGTTTCGCCGGCGCGGCGCGCACGACTACGATCGCCGAGCCGTCGAGCCACGCCGGCACCGGGCGCGTACCGGCCAGCCAGCGCACCGGGATGTGCCTGGCCAGGGCGATCAGCAATGCGCGCCAGCATGGCGCCATGTCGGCAATGCCATCGACGTCGAAGCTGCCCAGCACGGCCGGCGCATGCGCGAGGCGTTCGAGCGCCGCGGCCGCAATGCCAGCCGGCCGCACCATCGTCGGCGGCAGTTGCGCGAGCACCGCCGCCTCGAGCGCCGCCAGTGCCGCCAGGCGCGGATGGCGGCCAGCGCGCGCCGGTAGGTCGATCCCCGAAAGCCAGACCCGCTCCAGCGTGCTTGTGGCTGCACTCACCATACCCGGGAGGGCCTTGATCGCATCGAGTTCGCCCAGCGCGGCCATGGGCAGCACATCCTGGAGCGCCAGGCGCAGGCTGTCCGTGTCGACCTGGCGCACGAAGCCGCCCACCAGGCGCGCTGCCGCCTGCTCGATTGCCATCACCTGCACGCCTTGCTGACGAGACCGCGCTGAATGCAAGCGCCGTGCGCGCAAGGCCAGTCGGTCGGGCACGACCAGGGTGCGCCGGGCAGAGAGAGTCATGGTCATACCTTCGAATGAGTGGGTAACGCAGCCCAGCGTACCGGTTGACGCGACAAGGAATGTCGCAGGCGCACATAGTTTGGTTGGCCCGACAATTTGAACCGATAATAGCCGAAACATCAACAGGGTCGACCATGGCAATCCTCTCCCCAGACATGCTGCCCCCGCTGCGTACCGACGGCGGGCGCTTTCGCGAGCACGAAGTGCTCTCGCGCCTGCGCGACTATTTGCCTGCGCCGTTCGAAGTCTTCCACAGCATAGCCCTGCACTCGCTGCAGGGCACGCGCGACCGCTACGGCGAGATCGACGTGGCGGTTCTGGCGCCGAACGGCGGCCTGCTCCTCATCGAGGTCAAGGCGGGATCGGTGGTACTGCGGCATGGCGAGGTCTTCAAGGTATATGGCGACACCGAATGCGATGTGCTGCGCCAAAGCCGGATGCAGCGTGCTGCGATGCAGAACCGGCTGCAGGAAGCCGGACTCGATACGTCCGTGCTCAGCTGCCTGGTGCTGCCCGATTACGCGCTGGGCGACGAGCAGATCATCTCCATGTCGCGCGAGCGGATCATCGACGCATTCCGATACGGCGACCTGGTCTCGCTGGTGCGTCAGTGGCTGGACGCAACGCCGGGCCACGGCGATCACGCCTCATTGCGGCGCCTGCTGCTCAACCAGTTCCGCGTGACGCCCCGCATGGATGTCCTGCGCGACCAGTTGCAAGGCACGGTGCGGCAACTGGCCGATGGGCTCGCCACCTGGGTGCCGCGCATGCAGGCACGCTCGGGGATCTATCGGATCCAGGCCACCGCAGGCTCGGGCAAGACGCAGCTGGCCCTACACCTGCTCGAGACAGCGGCTTTGGACCGCATCAGGGCCACCTACGTCTGCTTTAACCGTAGCCTGGCCGACCACGTGCGCCGCATCGCGCCCAGTCACGTCGAGGTCGCGACTTTCCACGACCTGTGCGTCGAGCACCATCGCCGCCACCACGGCGAGCCTGACTTCGCGGTACCGGGCACTTTCGAGCACGTGGAAGGCGTCTACCAGCAGGCCAGCGCCGCGCTGCCGGCGCGCCTGGACCTGCTGGTCATCGACGAGGCACAGGACTTCGCACCCGACTGGATCGAGAGCGTATGCCAATCGCTCAAGCCGGGCGGCCGCCTGTACCTGCTCGAAGACGCGCATCAACGCCTGTACGAACAGGACGACTTCGACCTCGACGAGGCGGTGCTGGTCGAATGCCGCGACAACTTCCGCAGCCCGCGCGCGATCTGCGACATGATCAATGCGCTGGCCCTGGCGCCGTCGATCCGCAGCATGAACCCATATGCGGGCGAGCTGCCAGAGATCCGTACCTACGAATCGGATGCGCAATTGGTGCACGCCACCGAAGAGGCCATCACATCCCTGCTGGCGCGCGGCTTTTCCCTTGACGATATCGTGGTCGTCACCGGCCGCGGACGCGACCGGTCGGTGCTGCTTGATCGACGCACCATCGGCTCCTGGTCCACGCGCCGCTTCACCGGCGCATTCGAGCGCGATGGAACGCCGCTCTGGAGCGACGGCGACTTGCTGGTCGAATCGGTGTACCGCCACAAGGGGCAAAGCGCACCGGCGGTCGTCATCGCCGAATTCGATTTCGCCGAGCTGGACGAGCGCGCGCGGCGCAAGCTGTTCGTCGCACTCACCCGCGCGCGCATGGCCGCGTCACTCGTGATCTCGGCGCGCGCAGAGCAGTGTCTTGCGGCCGCGATCACGGCGGCTGACCGGAACGAGGCCTGACCGGGTCAGAAATCTTCCCAGTACCGCTCCCAGAACCCCGGCGCATCATGCGCCGCGTTTTTCTGGGCATGGTCGAGCGGCATCGCGAAGAAGCGCACGCTCGGATGGCGCATGCTGCCGTCCGCGAACTCGAGATAGTCACGCAGGCGTTCGTAATCGGGCAGGTCAACATCGTATGCGACGTCGAGGTACACCTGCCCCAAGTAAGGCCCCATGCAGCCTGGAACGGCGAATGGACCACACGGCAGCCAAGGCACGCCATTCTCATCCAGCCAGGCCAGCACGCCGTCACGCACGGCATCGTCTTCAATGCGATATTCCCGCCAACCTGAGTATGGATGAAACTCAAGGTAGAGCACGGCGCGCCCCTTGCGGCGGGCGATCGCGTCGATATGCTCGATCAGTTGTGGCATGAAGATTCCTTGTAAGTTCTCCCAACCCGACATCGTGCGACATATCTGCGACAGACGACGCCGCAGCCTTTTACGCATGCGACTGCGACGCACCTTGTCGTAGGGTTGCATAGAGTTGATGGCTTCACGGCAACGAAGGAGGCATGGTGCAGACAGACACCCTCAAGGATTCGCAGTCTAGGACGATCGGATATATTGAGACGGATTCACGGGGCAAGCAGACGGCCAGGACTGCCCGGCACATCACCGTCGGCTACTACGATCCCCGTACCAACTGGACGGTCGACCGGAACAATTGCCGGGTGTCGTCCGGAAACACCCTAATGGCGCTGCTGCTGCAAAGCTGAGCCAGCACGCTCAGGCGTAGGCGGCCACCATGCGCGTTGCAGTCTCGCGGATCTCCGCACGCAGTTCGGCCGGCTCGTGTACCGTCACGCCATCGCCGAAGCCGAGCAACCACCAGACCAGTGAGCGCGTCGAGGCCACGGTTGCACGCAGTTCGATGCAGCCGTCCGCCCCTACCACCAGCGTCTGGTCTTCCGACAAGGCCGTTTCATAAAGGTGCTCGCCCGCCACGCGTGAGAACGTGGCGCGCAGCGTGATCGGATCCCCGGTACGAAATCCGAACTGGCCCGAGGCGATGTAGGCATCAAGGTCGAAGCCTGGCTTGGCGCGCGCCGCCACGTAGCCGAGCTCGGCCTGCTGCACCCGGTGCAGCGCCAGGGTACGCACGTCATCGTACTCGGCAAACATGCACACCAGATAGATCAAAGCGCCCCGCTGGACGATCGCCAGCGGATGCACGATGTCATAAACGATAGCCACGTCGGCATCGCGCTTCTTGTAATGCAGTTTGAGCTGCATATCCTTCATGAGCCCCAAGTAGATCATGCGCTGGCACTCTTCGCTTATCACCGGTGGCAGCAAGGGCTGTTGTGGCGTCACGCCGCGTACCTTGTTCAGCCACGCTTTCGACATCGCCGACCCATCGATCGATGACAGCGCCCGCGCGGCTGACTGGAAGTGCTGCTGCAGCGCGTCGATCGTGTTGGGCGGAAGATGATTGCGCAGGTGCTGTTCGACCAGTGTCAGCGTTAGGGCCTCCGGGATCGACAGTCCCGGCAGATCGAAGCTCGATGCATCTCGTTGCCAGCTCCAGCCGAATGGCTTGTTGCGGTCATCGACCACCAGCGGAAATACGCCTGCAAGTTCATTCAGGTCGCGTTGTACTGTCCGGCTCGTGACCGGAAAGTCGGCATCACGCAGACGCTCGCACAAATCGGTCACCGAAATCCTTGCCGGCGCACGCGGCACCAGACGGAGCATGTTCCATTGACGCAGGAGAGATAACTGATTGGTCGCCATTTTGAGGTCCGGGAGTGTCTGCGCGTCGACGCGCGGTCGGAGATCTTACCAAAATTTCAAGCCTGCAATAAGATCTTGAACATCTCCGGATTGGATCTCCCGCGACGCAGGCTGTCGCAGAAATGCGGAGAATGGTTGCCACTAGCCCGTAACCTGCGCCTCATGCCCGGGAATTCTGGCAGATGTGCATCCAATACAGAAAAACCTGCAATGCCCATTGCAAATTTGAAATCGAACAATGTACGATGTTGCCTGGGCTCAACTGGAAGAGGAAATCCATGGATATTGCTGCATTGAATTCGGAACGAACGCAATGCCTTGCCGCGATCGTCGAACGATACAACCTGATGTCGTTCAGCGAGCAACTGCAAGGCAAGTCCGCTTCGATCCAGGCCAGAATCGGATTCGTCGGCGAATTTTCATCTGGTAAGTCAACCTTGATCAATGCGGTTCTGGGAGAAGCACTGCTGCCCTCGCGCAGTGCGCCTACCACCGCCAACGTGATCCAGATTGAAGCCGATGCCGACATACTGGATACCGAATATTGCGTGGTCAATGGGGACGGAGTTTCCGAAAAGATTGATGGCTCACGCTTTGCAGATCTCGCATGTGGCTCGAGTGAAGGTTTTCTCCGCATGCGCCTGCGTCCACGTGGACTGTTGCAGCCCGAGATCCAGTTGATCGATTCCCCAGGAATCAACGCGCTCGTCTCCGGCCATGCAGAGGTGACCCTTGCGCAACTATCCTTGCTGGACGGCCTTGTCGTGTGTCTGCATTGCGAGATGGGCACCGTACCGGCAAACATCCTTGAATTCCTGGCAAGAGACGAGATTCAGGGAATTGCTCACAAGCTGCTCTTTGTCCTGACTGCTGCAGATCAGAAATCACCCGCAAGCGTATTGCGCGTGGCCGAAAACATGGAAAATGCACTGCTTCGTGTGTTTCCGGCAATGCCTTCCCGCCCCCGGATTGTTGTTACGCGTGCCTTGAGCGTGCTGGCTGGAGAAAACGGTGGAATCGCCAAATTCATTACCGCATTCAATGCCTTGTTCGTGGCCAGAATCGACCTTCTGCGTGAGGAGCGAAGGAAGTCCCAGCTCGATCGGTGTGCCGGACTTATCGGTGCTGCCTTGCGTGCCTTCCAGAAATCGTTGAGCTATACGGACAACGAATTCGAAGAAGCCCTTGACGACGGGCAGGCTCAATTAGATAAGCTCAGTGAAGAAAAGTCGGATCAGAAGCGTCGCTTGGAGGAATGGTTCCAGATGTTTCGAGCTGAGATGCAACGTACGGCCCTGCGATTCGCGCCAGTACTGGCTCATGCTGAAGCCGACCAGCTCGAGCCAGTCTTCACACAGCTCCAGCTGGCCCTGGAAGATGTGGCGCTCGCACATGTCGGACGTTACGCTCCTGCGGCAGACATCCAGTGCAAGCCGCTGCCGATTGCACTCAAGACTGCATTGATGAGCTCATTGCAGGCTCATGCGAAGTATGTAGAGCATGGCGTCACTGCAGCTACCATGCTAGCGGTGACCGTAGCGACCGCAGGTACGGGTTCCGGTGCCGTCGTCGCGGCGGAGGCCGGGACGGCCGGCGCCGCCCAGTCGGCCAGCGCGGCCGCTGCAAAGGGGATTGCAAAGGGAGCAGCGAAAGTAGCACTTAAGAAAGCGGGGGAGGTGGCTTCCGAATCTCTCTTCAAGCAGGTTTTCCTGCAGCTGGCCACGACCATGAAAGCGATCAATCCGCTGGAAATGGCGGGTGGTGTTGTCCGAAATATCTGGAATGGCAATGAGGCAAAGGCTGCACTTCCGCAGCTTGGCGCACGCTTGGCAGAGGCCTACCATGACGACCTCGTTCGCCACCTTGATGCTTCCTGCTTCCAACCGCTCGAAGCACAGCTGCTGGCCGTACAGAGCGGAATCGCCGAGGCGCGCAAGTCACGCAGCGCGAGCCTTGATGCATTCGCGCGCCAGCGCGATCAGGTCAGAAACGACTTGCGAATCGTGGATGAAATAGCGACGCAAGCATGACCGATTTTCTGGATGCCCTTGCGCTGGTCGAGGTCCAGCGAAACCTGTTTCGTGAAGAAGAACTGCACGCGCAGATGACCAGCGCAGTCGAACCGGACTCCAGTGATCGGACCATTGCGCTTGATGCAGAGCTGCTTGCCATGGCTGGCGATGCGCGAACCTTGGCGTCGAGGATCGGAAACGTGATGGATGACGAACGCCCGCTGAGAATTGCTGTCATTGGGGACTATTCTTCCGGCAAGAGCAGCTTTATCAACCACTTGCTCGACGACGATCTGCTATGTCCTGTCCGTGACGATCCGACCACTTCCCACGTCACCGTGTTCGGCTACGGGCCAACTGAACGGATTGCCAGCAGAAGCGATGCCGGTCGCGTTACGAAACTCACGCGAGAACAGTATGTCGAGCAGGTACAAGCCTCCGGCAACACGCGGCCGAAACGAAAACCTCGCCGCTTCATCGTCAACGCACCGATCGAAGTATTGCGCGGCATCGAGATACTCGACACTCCCGGCTTCAATAATCTGAAGGATGCAGGCGACACCAGCACCACGGAGAATGTGCTCGGCGAAGTCGATGCTGTACTTTTTCTGGTTGATGTCAATAACGGCACGATTCCGGAATCAGGTGCGAATCGCCTGCGCAAGGTGAGGAAAATCTTGCCACAGGCCCCACTGCGCGTCATGTTCACCAAGTCCGACACAAAGGCTCCCGGCAGACTAAGGGCCCTGAAGGACGATTGCAAGCAGCGGCACGGTGATCTGTTCGATGGCGAAGTGCTCGCCTATTCGACGCATGAGCTGGCCTCGAGGGCGGATCTCATCTCGCGGGATGCGGTATCCGGTCTGTTTGCGAGCATGGCGATCGAGCGCAAGGACAAGGCCGCACAATTGCTCGCGCATGACATCCGCGCGCACTTCGTGCGACGTGAGCAGATGTTGACCCGTTGCATCGTTCAGCTGGACGAATTGATCGGCATCCGGACTCTGCATATCGACAAGGTCATCAAGGGCAGGGAAAAGATTCGCGAACGTGTGGATCGCATGCGGATCGACATGGCTGCCGTTTACCGGGCCGAAGTCCGTGACTCCCTGCGCGCCAGCTTCCGGGTAGTGGAGATCAGCGGGACAGGCTGGATCTTTAAGGATGCACGTATCCTCCCTGTAGCGCCCGGCTTGTCCGGAATGCTTGGCAGATTCAGGTCTGTAAAGGAAATGCGTACCCGACTGCGCGCGGAAGTCAGGCGATTCCTTCCGGGTGAGCTCGAAACCGCTCTGCAGTGCGTGGACCTGAACTGTTCGGCCGCGACGGAGGAAACCGCAAACAGGGCCGGGGAAATGATCAAGGCCGCATTCGACCACCTTTGCAACACGACCTACGATTTCGATACCACCGCGCAGGAAAAACTCTCGGCAGCGCTGGGGAAACATTGTTCGGCAGTGGCAGAAGCGTTATGGCAGGACTGGATCGGGTGGATCGAGGGAGTCTACGAGAATATCGAAGAATACTGCCTGATGCCGATGCTGGAGCATTCGCAGGAAAGGACCAGGGCCCTACGGCATCTGATCGATGACTATCGTGGCCTGATGGACGGGCCCGTTTCGACTACAAGAGAATTCGCCTGATGAAGAACTTCGATCAATACGAAGAACGCAAGAAATCGCTTCTCGATGCATACGCCACGGTCCTCGGGGCAGGCCTTCTTCCCGTCGAGGAGACTGGCGCCTTGCAGGTAGAGGAACGTCGCCGGGATCTGGAGGACGGGCGCTTCCTGGTTGCCGTGTGCGGCCGCATCAAGGCAGGCAAGTCGACCCTGTTGAATGCGCTACTGTTCGAGGACTGGGTGGTTCCGACCGATGATCTGCCCCTGACGGCCAAGAATACGCTGATCGAGTACGGGCCTGTTCCATCCGTCGAAGCGACGTTCTTCAGCAAACATGAATGGGACTTGCTGGTCGGCGAACTGCACGCTGGCGACCAGAAGATGGCGGAAGAGTTCTTCAACGAGGTAAAAGAGGCTCGGGAACATGGCGTGCAGGAAGCGGAATGCATCCTGCCACACGCCTTGGTTCGCAGTTCGGGGAATGTCGCGGATCTGCTGCAGTTCGTTACGCCGGTGTCGAAGGGCGGAATTTACACGCCGTTCGTAAAGCAGGTGCGCCTCGCCTACCCGCACCCGTGGCTACGATCCGTCACGATTGCAGACACGCCCGGCGTTGATGATCCATACAAGTTTCGCGAGGACCAGACCAAGAAGTTCGTCACGCGTGCTGGTGCCGTGTTGTACGTCACCTATGCTGGCCAGGCGATGGCGCAGCAGGATTTCGACTTCCTCAATGAGTATCTGATTCACGTACCTCCGCAGAGAAGGCTTATCGCCGTCAATAAATCCGACACGCTGAAGCAAGGCGGTGACGATGTCGAAGGCTACCTGCGTGGCTTGATGGAAAGTCCCGAGCCAGCGATCAGGAGCGTTTTCGGCAAGCGCGACTCCGTCCGCATGGTGAGCGCGCTGGGGTCTCTCATAGGGCGAGCGGTGCGAAACGGACGCTCATTGTCCGAAGACAACGAATACTACCGCGGGTTGCTGGACCGTACGGGACACCTCGACGCAGGAAAGAACGGTATCGAGGCATTGCGGGACCTGGTGGAAGAACGCCTGGTGAGCGATGACGGTGAAGCCATTATCAACGACCATGCGCAATTCCTCGCATCGCTTTTCGAGCGAAAGCGTCGCCTGTGCATGAGGCAGTTATCCCTCCGGGACGAGCACCTGCATGACTTGGGTCAAACTGAAGAGCAGCTAAAAGCACAGATCGGCGAAATACAGCAGCAGCTCGAAATGGTTACGGCAGCGCTGAAGAAAGGCGAGAAGCGGATAAAATCCCGTAACAAAGCGAACTTTTCGAAGCTGCAACAAGCCTTCGATGCGGCTTGGTCCACAATCATCGACAAGGTGCGGAAAGATCTTGACGACGATACTGACATCGATGGAATGGGCAACCGCGCCTCGTGGTCCTTCAACACGCATTTCCTTGCCCATCGTGACCAGCTCGAACGCGCGCTCGACCAGTCAGTTGATGGCGTGGAAACTGCACTGAAGGACCTTGGAGACGAACTGCGCGCGGCTTGGGCAGGTTGGCACTCGGCAGGGTATCTCGAGACCACTCTTTCCTACTCACTTTACGATACCCTTCACAGCATGCGAAGCGTGCTCGACGATGCTGGCTCGGCTCAACGCCTCGAAAAAGTACGTGAAGACAATACCATCTTCTATCAGCGGTGGTTCAACACGCGCGGTGGCAGGCGCGCCGCCGCTAGCGCAATCGTCCAGAGCCTCAGCGACCAACTGGGTCCCGCAATGCAGGATGAATATGCGAATGTCCGAAGCCAACTGATGAAGGAGGTCGATGAACAACTCAAAGCAATCGCCGGACAATTGAAAGGGGTGCAGGAGACGAGGCTGCACGACCTCGATAGGCTTACGGTAGGCAAGGCGGACTGGACCAGCGAGAGAGAGACGGTGCTGTCCGACATCGCAGCAACCAAGGCCGACATTGCGCGACTGGAGAAGGTAAAGGCAACCATCGAGCACGTCTTCGTGGCGTAGCCACATCGTCATGCATTTCTCCTGCGCTGTTGCTCAAGGCTCTTGCATACCGGTGTACGCGCAGCAGGACCACGCACCTTCCAGATACGGTCATCACGCAGGGTAACATGACGCACCAAGTGATTTTCAAGCATGCTTGCTCGAGGATGCGTGTGCCCGTGTCGCAGTCCTGATGATGACTGCCAGTCACTGTCTCGATGGGATAGTCGTCCCTCCAGCACGTCGTCCTGCTGCCACCGCTGTGATGGAAGCAGGACGGTAATCCCCCCGCAAAAAGAGCGCGTTTAGAAGTAGAATCGTTCTCGTGCTCACCGCGCCTAGCGAGATCATGGCGCCCGTCGAGATGGATTTCAACGACCCTGTCACCATGGGACAATTTGTGACCGAAGTCGGCAGCAAGTTCGTGGCAGGGCTCGCCTGCGCTTTCTGGCGTGGCTACGAGCTGGAACTGGGCAGCTTTGGCGCAAGCGAATTAAGCCACCTCGAGGAAGTGCAACAGCGTTGGCGCGCGCAAGCTGCGGGCCACGAACTGAATGATGTGCTCGACTTGGCCCAGTACGGAGACCGGGTGATCGGCATAGGCCGTGCCGAAAAAGTCGCTTCTCCCTATCTCCAAAAAGGCAAGGCGGAGAACTGGTTGCCGGCTGAGTTATTGAGTCGGCTCGGACTGGACGGGGAGTTACTCAGCCGCTGGGAAACGTCGAATCACGACCATTACCAACAGTTCCTGGTTAATATCGAGGCAGCCTCGGCAAACGGACAAGCAACCGCTCGCCTGCCGGGCCCTGAGCTGGATCTCGAGTTGCTGACGGCGCGTCGCATCGCGACCCTGTGGGGCGAACGTTTCAAACAGCGCGCGCCCGGCGATGCCAAGGAAGCGAACGCGCGCGACGTCTTGCTCGTAGCGGGCAATATCGACGAGCTCGATTACAAGCGCGATCGTGGCGCCACCATCCGCCAAGGTTTGATGGCCGATCCAGAACTGCCATACGCCTTACTGCCGTCGACCTCGTTACGCGGGCACCAACTGCAAGGCGTTGGCTGGTTGCAGCATCTATATCGCCTGTCGCCACACATGACCTCGGGCTGTGTTCTAGCGGACGACATGGGTTTAGGTAAAACACTTCAGCTCTTGAGTTTCATCGCCTGGTGCATGGAAACGGCCCCGGATGGTGCGCCGGTGTTGATCGTGGCCCCCGTGTCCCTGCTCGATAATTGGGAGCGCGAGATGCGCCACTTCCTGCACCCACGCGTGGGGGAGGAGGTCCTGAAATTGTACGGCCGCTCGTTGCAGGAAGCCCGCTTGCCTAAGGGTGAGCTGCCGCCCGAGGTGCGTGCGCACGGCATCCAAAACCTGTTGCGCTTCGGATGGCGCCGCAACAAACGTATTGTGCTGACCACCTATGAAACCCTGCGCGATCAGGAGTTCTCGCTGGCGCGCCAAGCGTGGAGCGTCGTCATCTGCGACGAAGCGCAAAAAATCAAAAACCCCGCGGCTCGAGTGACGCAAGCGACCAAGGCGCTGCAAGCGCGCTTCCGGATCGCCTGTACTGGCACCCCCGTCGAGAACTCGCTGACCGACTTGTGGTGCCTGTATGACTGGATTCAGCCTGGACTACTCGGCTCTCTCAACGAGTTCGGCGCCAAGTTCCGCCGTCCGATCGAAAACAAGGAACAGCAAGACGCGTTCGCGCTCAACGAATTACGAACGCTCATCGAGCCGCAACTGCTGCGCCGAACCAAACAAGATGTCGCCAAGGATCTACCGGCTAAGATCGAGGACGCGGCATGCAAGACGCTCCCTATGAGTCGCTTGCAGGTGCGCCTGTATCGCAGTGAAGTCGGCTTGTATCACGACCAACGCGCGATGCAAGAGCATCTCGGTGAACAAAGCGCTGCCATGCTAGGCCTCCTTCATAAGCTCAAGATGATTTGCGCGCATCCGCATGCCTTGCGCCCCGAGGGGGAGGCGAACGAGGTCTCGCCCAAGCTGCGCTGGACCATGGAAAAACTCAAAGCCATTCAGGCACATGGCGAGAAGGCGATCATTTTTACCGAGCTGCGCGATATTCAGAGGGCGCTGCAGTTCGCCATCTTGGACGCGTTCGGCTTCATGGCGACGATCATCAACGGCGACACCAACTCGAGCAGCGAGCGCGGCCCCAGTCGTCAGAACTTGATTGACGCCTACCAAGAAGCACCGGGCTTTGGCGTCATCATTCTCTCAACCACCGCGGTCGGATTCGGCGTCAACGTTCAAGCAGCGAACCACGTGATCCATTTTACCCGGCCATGGAATCCTGCGAAGGAAGACCAGGCCACCGATCGCGCCTACCGCATCGGCCAACAGCGCGACGTGTATGTGTACTATCCGACCGTCGTCGGCGACGGCATGGTGACTTTCGAGCAAACGCTCGACCTTCTGCTTAGCCGCAAGCGCGCGCTAGCGACCGATATGTTGAATGGCACCGGAGACATCGAGATCAATGAATTCGCCGCATATTTGACGCCCACCTCTTCGTTGCCGCATAAGGACCCAAAGCATGAGCTATGACGCACTTGAGACACTTGGGCGAGAACGCTTGTCGCGCAACTTTTATATGCGCGAATTCTTGTACAGCGAGATCGCCAACTGGCACCAACTCCGCAATGTGCCAGACCATCCCGACGTCGCGTTATGGGTGGGCCGATCCCTATGCACCGAGCTGCTCGAGCCTTTGCAATTGCGTTTTGGCCGTGTTCACGTCAGGTCCGGGTACCGTTCTCCCGCAGTTAATGCGTTTGGCAATCGTCACAATCTCAACTGTGCCAGCAACGAGAAGAATTACGCTGGGCATATTTGGGATTATCCAGAAGCGACTGGCCATCACGGCGCGGTGGCCTGCATTGTCATCCCGGCCTTGGCGGACTACATTGCGCTGGGCGGCAATTGGACGGCGATGGCCTGGTGGATCCACGACCATCTGCCGTACAGTTCACTATGCTTTTTCGCCAAGCTCGGCGCCTTCAATATCGGATGGCATGAGGCGCCGCAGCGTCGGATCGACAGCTTCGCCGCGCCACGCGGTTGCCTGACCAAGCCGGAAATGGCCAATCACGCGGGTGACCATGCGGATGCCTACCGGAGTCTATTGACCTTCGTCGATACGGGGGTGTTCAACGCGACCTCGATCAAGGGCCTCGCTGTCGACAAAGCCATCGATCCGCCTCCCGTGCAAAGTGTCAATGCCGCAGCCCCCCTCTCCTCGACTCCTCAAGCGGCGGCACACCGCGTGGGCGAGCGCATTCGCTACCGGGCCGTGCACACCAAGACTGGCTGGCGCCGGGTCGACAATCACGCGTCACTCGACAATGCGATTCACGGGAAAGATGGCGCCCTTGGTTTGTTCGCAGGACGCGTCAGAATCAACAAAGAATTGCACGGTGAACCGCTTTTCGTGGTCGTCTGGCGCGACGGCGACCAGAATGGCAAGGTCGTCCGCGCACACCCTCAGCACTTTGGACAGATCGAGCTTGCCAATATTCCGATACACGCGATCGAGCAGATGGAAGCGCGAGGTGGGAGCTCGACAAGTGAACTGATCAAGTATTTCGCTTAGTCACGTGCACCAGTCCGCCTTTTCCAACCGGCGATGGTTAGCGCGGTAGGGTGCGCATTGGCTCCTCTTTGCGCGTGTGCGGCGCCGGCGAATTGACACCTAACGACAAACATGACTGACACTACAAACGAAGCCTTGGTGAGTGCTCGCGATGACGAAGCCTTGGCGGCGCTGAGCACTATTTATACCCTCGCGCAGGAAGCAGGATACGAATTGACTAAGGAAACTGTCAAATTGGCCGAGTTCGTCGCGCCGACGGGAGATGTCCTCTATGTCGAAAAAACGGGGGGGAACTTGAACAACGTCACTTGCTGTGTTCACCCTGGACATTCACGCGAGGCATTGCTTCGGCTCCGCGGCGTGCAAGCCGTGAGCGAAGAATACCGCTTTCATTCGAACATGACACGCTTTCCAAAGCGTCTGCATCGCGGTGAGACTGCGACTGCTTATGGGTGGCACGTCAAGCTCGAAACTATGCTTGGCTTGCACCACTTCCTGACTGCCTTTACGCAGATCGGCGGCGCATGATACTGGTTGATCGACGCTGAGGCACCCGATCCAGACCGTATTCAGCACCAGTTTTCGCCACCGCATAAGTCGGGGTAAAAGCTAGCTGTACTTGTGGCACAATGGAACCACTGGAGGTAACTATGACCCTGCCTACTCGACTCAAACGTTTCGGACGTCTTGCCACTGCACCGGTTAAAGGCTTTTTTTTCTTAAAGACGAGGACCACTACGCCACACTATGATCCTGAACGCACTACTTTGTGGGCTCACGTGAAAGAGGTGGCTCGCCAAGACACGATTCTTTATTTTGAACCTTTCACTAACGCAATCCAATATTTTCGTGAGGAGCGCGCTAAAGGCTTGGGAATTAAATAGATCTGTGAATTCCCAGCGTTTTGTAGAGACAATCTGCTTGGGCACTTAGGAATTTCTTTTCTAGTTACTGAATTCAGGTTCCTGCGACTGACTTCGAAAACAAAGAATTGGCGGCATTTTGGGGCAGGCGGCGTGAGCACATCATTCGAAACGGAATGCTTCGCTCACCAGAGCGACCTCGCTATAGTGAACGCACCCGCGCCCGCCGTTCTCGGCACCGCCGACTCTCATGCGGACGCTAGACAGCCGGTGGAACCGACTGTACCCGCTCAACTAAAACTGGGCCACGATTGGAGAACTCGTCGTATTTCCGCTACCGACCAAGCTAAGCGACCGTTGACGCGAACCGGACGGAGTGGCCCTTTTTCGTACGACGCCCAAACTCGCAGCGTCTGAGGTTTTCGTCCAAGGTGAAAAGCCGCACACGCTGTATTAACATGTGTTCGCCGCTCAGACGAAAGCGCGACGAAGTCTGGATTAAACTTTTCATCCATTTCATATTCATTCTCGCCGGCATATTGCTGTTGATCATTCATTTATCGCCCTATCGAAGGTCGGCGGTCGCCCTAAATCAAGCTTTAGGGCGACCGTATTCATAATCGTAGCCGAAGACCTATCAGAGCATAGGTTCAAAACGCAGGATTGCGTCGCAGCCTCGCGCAGCCGCAAAATATACGTGCGCTTTTTGCAACCAATTACCAATCGAAACTTAAGGTCTTAAAGCTTTTAAAACGCACTAACGGACAGCATTTCCCGAAAGAACCAGATTCCGTTCGCATTTCTACCTGGCCCACTTGAAACCCATGGCCACGACCACTTACATTCGCTGCGCAGCCATAATTTCTCCATCGGGTAAAGCTATGATCAGCGGCCCTTCTTTAGGAGAAGCTTGAACCGTTCCGAAATTGTTCGCTTCTCGCGTAACTGTTGCAGCATTTGACGAACGCGACGTGGGGTGACTTCCAGAAGCTGAGCGATTTCTTCAGTCGACATTCCGCTGAGGCGGCATGCAAGAGCTAGAATTTCGGCTTCAACAGTATCCGAAACGAACAGCGTATTGTCGTCGCCGCATGTAGAGATCGTCATATTCTCGATCCGTGCGCGTGCTTCCTCACCAACAACGTCGTCACGGTCGAATGAAACCGCGAAAGTGTGGGCTCCTGTTTGTCTACGCATTTGTTTTTCCCAATGCCCAAAAATAAACTGGCAGAAAGTGCCCCTAGTTGGATTGAACTCTGCGCCTTTTTCTAGAATGATGCAGCTTACTCCTTGGCTAACATCTTCTTTCGGCTCACCATGTTTCGACGATTTCGCATTGATCTGATCTGCGTGTTTCTTAGGGAAAGTGACTGCAAGCTCGGCTAGTTCGCTTGGGGTAAGGGACATGTTTTCCTTCTCGACAAAAGTAGTACAGGCTTAAATAGAAAGTGACATAAGCTCTGTGAAACTAGAAGGGCGGCCATCCCTTCCACCCGATCGTATTCGGGTCAACCTTTGCACATGCACAAGCGGAAATGGCCGTGGAGCAGTACACGGCATGATCCGAACAGGGCAAGAGATTTATAGGAAGGTGCAGCGAAGCGTCGGACGGAAAAGCGCCTACGCGGCGGACGAGAAAATGCACGCAAAACAGATGCGAGCACCCCAAACATGACTTGAAGGTTACTGAGAGCGGTATGGAGATAGCGCCAAATTATGGATAGTGCGACTCGTAGTGAGTCGGAACCATTCTGGACGCAAGTAGACTTTTAGTTTGCGGCCTGAAGAGCCGCAGAGAAATTTTAAAACAATGCCGCATAGCGACAAGCTACGATACCACCATATATTTCTATTTGTCAAGAAGTATTTTAAAAAAGCAACCTAATTGTTGCCTGACCGAGCTCTATTGTCGCGCTTGAGTTCAGCTTTCATCGTACGGCACGCTCCACCTCATGAAGCGTTCGGGGAGGCGTTTTCTGATGTACATGCCGCTGGAAACCATCCATGTGATATGCCGTTGCTCTTTCAGCTGGAAATTAACCCAAGCCGATCCTAAATTAGCAGCAAAGACAGCTCGACATTTCTCCCAGTTCGGCTTAAGTCGAGTGTGATAGCGCCGACCTGTAGGCTTCTGCAGTCTATGGACACATACGCCGGGTACGGGCATTAAGGCTCGGTCTCATTAAGGCAACGCTGTGCCTAGCCTGCAATCCATAAGATGCTTCCGCACCGACGTTTTCCCTGGATGGCGTGGCATTAGTCCCGATCGCAACCCCTCTGTATCGCCCCCCTTTGGCATTCTTTCAAAATTGTCTAACGCGCCCCGCGGTCATCAAACGTTTTCCATGTATCGACAGCTAGCCTCAGCAGAGGTCGTGTGGTTTTGCTAGTGCGATACTCAGCATATATGGAAGTACCGCTCGAATCCTTAAGTTCGCGCCGCAGTTACCGAAATTGCCGAAATGCGTGCATTGGGCTACGACAATCCGACAGCTTAACTTCCCGTTTTTTCTGATGATAATTACAGCTATGCCTTCCGTCAGCGACAGCAAGTCCTGTTAATTCTTAACACGGCGAAAATTCCTTATACCAGAACTCGACTTGCGCCAAGACGGTTGGGACTTAAGATTGATTTGTGACGGTTACACAGACCGTTCAATTCAGAAGACTAAAGGAGCTATCCCAATGAATACTAAAGAGATCACCAATCGAACTATTTTTACGATTAACTGGGCAAAAGGCGATCGACGTTCTGTAAACGCCTATCTGGCTGGCAATGGTGATGGTCGAGTGCTGTGGTGGCACATCAACCGCTTGACCCACCAATTACTTCGCCCTAAGGCTTCGCTCGAGATGATCATGTTTTACTTCCATTCGCGGCATTACGTAATGACCTTGTTGAACCTAAAGTATTGGGCTGACATGAAGGCGGTAGCAACGGTCATCCATTCCCACGGGATCCTAGCAGGAATTCGCCGTGCGGTTTCCTTAAGCGGTGAGAACACCCCCGTCTAAATGCAGTATTTACATGCAATATGGCATAAAAAGGCGCTCAATCGTCGAAAGTGCAGTACTCGCACTAAAGACATCGGTTCATCTCAACATCAAGGCTAACACCAAATGAATAAATTTCTCGAGCATATTAAAAAGATTGCCATTGCAGACAGCCGTCTATTCCTTGAACCGTATGTGACGGTAGGCCGCCTTATTCGGCGGCTCTTCAGGACCGTTATTTCACACCTCAAGCGCTCGAAGACAAATGACAAAAAAGGAGATAGTCAATGAAAAGCATCGCCTTTTATTTGTTATTGTATCTTCATCCCTTAGCAAAGATCGTCCTATCGATCGTGTGCCGAGTCTTTTTCCTTCTCTCGGTCATCACACTGATAGCGATCTTCATGAACGATTTTTCGATCGAGTATCTCTTGACTGCTGCAATATTTTTTGCAGTATCGCTGGGCGCATTGGTTCTTCAAGAGAAGTACACGACGTTTCTCTTGAAACTCCAACCTGACGACACCGAATATACGTTCTATAGCTGATCGAATTGATAAAGGCCGATAATCGCATGATTATCGGCCTGAACTAGATGTCTGTGCAGTTATGTCAAGCTTCCAAATGGCTGGCTTCACCTCGCTCAGTAAGTCGTGCTCGGGCGTCAAGAAGTATAGGACTTATACTCGAAATTTTAATATCGACGCCGTTCTCAGACAAGAAGTTCGCGCACTGCTCATAGGTATAGCCTGAATCACGGAGATGCATGAGCTGCGGAATGTAAGGTTCCAAAAGATCTCGTAGAGTAGGTCGCCGGACGGGAGGTTTAACGCTCTTCATAAATTCTTCCGCAGTAACTCGGCAGGTAGTTTTCTTCTTGTCGCTTACGTCGTCGTTTTCAGCTTGATTGACGAGCTGAAGTCGCCTTACTGTATGAATCTGTGCCTCGAACAATACTGCTACTTGCTGTGCCAGGTACCGCACCGACGAGGCAATCGTGTCTAACCCATCACAGTGCGGCAAGCCGTCTTCCTGTTCTGCTCGGATACTTTCTATCACATTAGCTACCCCTTCAATGATTCCCTCCTGAACTGAGTCACCAATAGCACCGAGGTCGCGGAAAGTGCTCGTGCAAATATCGTCGATCATTGCTCGACCGGCTTCTGGTGTACTGACTCGAAAAGGGAAGTTATCGTCGACCGATAGGTTAAACGCTGCGTGCTTAACATTCGCATCATCATCTGCAGCGAGGAGCTCACGACTGAAGACCTTACAGGCGGTAGTAAAACGGTTGACCAGGTGACGCTGCAGCGGATTCAGTTCTTTTCCAACTACATTCAAGCGAACTAAGACGTCATCCAGATCTTTGAAAAGAGCAACGCAAATTTCTGCCGATGCATTGCCGGGGACATTTTTTCGTGGGAGGTACCTGTTCAGCATTATTTGGTATCTCCCCAATCTTTCACACCTTCAACCAACATCTTTTTCTCCTTTAATGGCGATAAGAAATCTTCCAACATGGCCTCGGCAGTAACCCGCAGGGCAATCGATACCGCGCGTTCCGATGCAAGCCAGTCCACTCCATAACGCCGCGCATGCTTAGCCCACAACACGTGCGCCTGCTCGACAGTCAGTCCCAAGCCTAGGTCTGCAAGCGCATCCTGTATTGCGCGGCAGTCGTTCAAGCGCTCAGCAGGAACCTCCGGTAGTCCTACGACATCCAGCATACGAAGTGATTTCCGGAGTGTTTCTTGCCCCTGCTCGTCTAGCGGGTCTCTGGTGCTCGCTCTGGAAGATCCGATATAAGCGATCATTACAGACTGGCGGCTGTGCCCCAACGCTTGGGCGACCTTCGCCTTCACGACGCCCAAATCAGAACGATCCAGCTGCCCGGCTCTCCCACCCATCGTCGGTGGCACCATTCCAAGCAATAGCGCCTGGTTTTCTGCAAACTGCGCTCGTAACCCGTGACCGGTTACGCCTGCATCGGCCTTGGTGAACCCCAGCGACGCCATTAAGTTTTCATACCGGCGGATGTTCTGTTCGAGACTGGCTGCTTGGCCAGATCGGGCATACTCCCAACCGAGCGGTTTGTCTTTTGCCGCCCGAGCTTTGACGTACTCCAGCAGTTCACGTTGTGCGTTCGACTGGATTGGAATGTTTCGCCAGCGGCCGCCTTTTCCCATCCCCGGGAAAACCTGAAGGTATTGGCCGTAATCCTGGACATGGGGATTACATTTCAGAACCTCTTCGCGCCGTAGTCCAAAGCCCAGTTCAAGACGCAACATCAAGCCAAGGCGCGAATCGCGTTCGTCTACCTTCCGAAACGTCTCTACGGGATCGCTCCCATTTCCAGACCAAGACTTGGTGGTCTGAGCAGCGGAACGCACCTTTAACAAATCCGGATCCACATCTGGTAGATACTTCTGAACTGCGCCGACCATGCCAGGCTTGCCGAGCATTGCGCAAAACACGCGTAATCGCGACAGGTCGTTCTGAATAGTCTTAATCTTTTTGTGCTGGCAATACCACCAATGCTTGACCAGCACTTCGATGTGCCGCTCGCCAAGGTTTTTCGGATCCTGGATCTTATAGCCGAG
>Ga0265797_10000374_pt1 | contig 82099 bp, 75 predicted proteins | sample P2T30metagenome_FD_192433 | JGI IMG/M metagenome (GOLD analysis project Ga0265797, IMG submission 192433) | Plant litter microbial communities from East Loma Ridge, Irvine, California - P2 T30 | ecosystem: Environmental > Terrestrial > Plant litter > Unclassified | place: USA: California... | reverse complement strand
TATGTACTGTACCCTACGAAAAAGATGGCGGTCGTCCGAGAATATGCGAATTATCCAGTTTACCAACGGGAGCCGCACATCGTCCCAGACGACCAGAAGATGGAAACAAGCGTCACCCATCACCTCCTACCATGCTGAGCTCACACAACAAGTCGAAAGTGATCCGTCAGGTACGCGGCACAGGACTGCGCTCCAGCCAAACATACGAGGGCCTACGAGCTTTGCTGCAAGCATTAGCCCTACTAGCACCAGTAACGAATAACGATACAGGTCAACAGACCCGCGACCCAACGAGCCGCGCTTACCAGACAGATATCGACAACAATCACTATCATTCAATAGTGGTGATATCTCCACCCGTGTACTACAAAGGAAGTAGTCGCGAGCCAGCTAGTCAGTTCATCCAAGATTTAGGTGCCTCCTCCGAGAATGCGCATGCCTGAAGGAGGATAGAGGACAAGCACCGAGAACGGCTGCAAGCGCAGAGCTTCGCGGGTGCAAGGGTTTAGAGAGGGTCGCTCTGATTATTGGGAAAGGATTCAGCACCAACGACGCTCCAGGAAATCGCGTGAGCGAATCAACCGTCCCAGACGCGTCCTGGGGAGACAGAAGTCAAAAAGTCAATCAGGTCGAGAGGGTCGTCGAAAGGGTTGTGACTCGTGGAGTGCAGCGGAGGTCGATGGCGGTGGTGCCGCTGGCGAACCGGAAAGCTACTTGAACGAGACCTGTACTGTAGGCTGGCGGATCGAAGAGGTTCCTAGAGGGTTGGAGGATCGCATGACGGGTGGAACGACTTCTTGGTATTGCCCTCTGTACCTGACTGTTTAAGTGGTGTGTGGGGCGGCGGAGGCGGAGTGGCCGGAGAAGAGAGGAAGTCCGGTTAACCAGGGTAGCAAATAGCAATCAATCGCCAGCCGCGTGTGAGAGTCCGCGGAGGCCCGAGGCGGAGAATTGCGAGCGAACATGTCATTGATCCATCATGCCACGCGAAAGGGCGCTGTCCTGAAGCTATTGGAAATATCGATATTGGGCAAGAGAAGCAGCAGACGTGCTGCATGTGGCAAGATTAGACGGGCTCCGAACGGGGCCGAGTCTGGAGTTGAAGAGGCTGGCGAGGGTTTGTTGCTAGTAGCTGGGGAAGAAAAGGCACGAGAGTTTATTTCGTTTGCCCTCGGTGGCGTTGCATGGTTCGCGGCGCATCTGACCATCACGAGAGAGGAGAAAGCCACAAGCCGATGGGAAGAAAGAACCTTCACAGCAAAGCAGGAAGTGGCGTGAGAACATGAACATGAGTGGGCCGTCAAAGCCGAAGCGTCCTCAGGCCTTTCCACTGCCAGGCCTGCATCAGGCGTGCGTGGCATGCTTTAGGTAATGTTGGAGAGGCTTCAGGGAGACATATTGACACGAGTCACGACAGGTATCAGGTTCATGTTACATGCACGCGCTTTGAAGCGGACAGACAGAACAGCACAGCAGAAACCACATCACGATGAGCGCAGAAAGGGCAAAGCGACACAATACTCTGGACCCGAGACCCCATGATTGAAGGAATCTGCGCTAGAGAGCTATCATGCTTTCTGACAACCCCAGAGATGCAAAGCATGCTGGTTGCAAGGCGGCAGACAGGCGATTGAGGCTCGCTGGACTGAAGTCAGCCCGCCGGGCCAAGCTGGAAGCTGGAAGTGCTGGCATCATCGTTGGCATGACCACTGACCCATGGACCGACCAACGAATGCTCTGCATTCGATGTAGAGCGTGAGGAGTTGTTTGTTTGGGTGTCCGCGAATCACAATTCGACTGCGACAGTTCCCAAGACTGCGCGCCGCTTGTGATTGGAGCGCATACCTAACGATCTCCTGGCGAATTGCCAGTGGACCATGGTACGCCACACCTTGGACGACCAGGCAAAAGACGATGACGGAGGCGGCCGCCGCGGCCGCCACCAAAGGGAAACGCACACAACGGACCTACCCCGATGGCGAGCCCTGCAGCAGGTCTTGCTGTAGATCCCGGTACCGCCAACTTGGTACAATGCGGCGCCCTCTCATGACCCCTTGATTCTCTCGAGTACCATTGGAACGCTGCCGCCCGCTAATGCAAATGGAGGAAGTGGATAGGCAACACAATGGCGACCGGATAGAGGCGGAGACAACAGTAATAGCAGTCACAAGTAACAAACACCGTAAGCCGGAATCGAGGACACGGCATCGTGATATTATTGTTGCGCGCGCGATCTCTCAAGACAAGCTACCGAAGTCTTCGAGTATGATTGCGCCGGCACAGACCTACCATAGCAAAGACGGTCCGCGTCTCAGAACATGTCGATGTTCACGGCTGGAGAAGGCCATGTCATTTAATCGAATCGCGATCATGAAGGTTTCGAATGATTTGATGCGAATCCCATCTGAGACAGAGACAGAGTGGCATGTCATGGAGAGATTCGATGCGGCTGGTGGCAGGGCTGATTTTCAGGTGTCGCAGATCTTGACGGGCGCCCGATCGATGTGATTGTTCAACGCAGGGCGGTCGGCGCTACTCGAGACTGCCGGATGAAAAACATTTTTGCAAAGAAGATCCGATGTTTCTGACACTACCACACGTAGGCTGTAGCAGCACTGCGTAGCGGTAAACAACGTGCCTCGGTGAGAGTACGGTGTAGCCTCAGGTAGGCGATCGATGATAGCATGCGTAGGAAGGTGCCGGTGCGCGATCATGCACAAGCATTTTGTCGATGTTCTGGATGCGACTGTGGACTCGACTCCGGGCATGGCGATCATGAAATCCCCTATGATCTCAGGGCGCGAGGGCGCGACGACTGCATCGGGCGAGAGTTGTGGGCATGGTGGTAGCGTGCGCGAAGGGTGTGGCAGGAGGGGGAGACAGATTGGGCGTGGAAAGCAGAGATTTGACACAGATCGACCGATCGCACGAGGCTCTGCGGGAGACGCGGTGCTTATGAAGCGGGCAGCACGCAGGCTCTGTGTTGAGCTTGGGCCAGTTGGGCAACGGATTAAATTAAATCCTACAAACGTGCAAACGTGCGCGCGCCGGACGGAGCGGTTCGTGAGTCTGAGACTACTGAAGATGGGAAACAGAACGGAAAAGCCACTGACATCGGTATGACATAAAGGAGGTTTTAGGACAACCCTGTGCTTAATTTGGGTAGAGCACTGGAGTGGGAGTGACCTCCTCAGAGAGCGTGGGCGCGAAGTCAAGTCCAGAGTCTCGACCCTGAGCGACCGGCATAGAGTATGCGGGGCAGTGTGAAGGGACCTCGCTGCCTTCAAGGGTTCACCAAGGGAAAAAAATGGTTAGTGTCGGCTGCTGATGGAGTGATACGAGCATGGAAGTCTACGGCACTGGGCTGATTCCGATGGACGGCCAGCAGAATCTTGCTTGCTCCGATTGATCGATCAAGGCAGGAGTGAGGAGCGACTCCGAGCGAGATCGCGTAGTAGTGCAAGACACGTATACGCGTAGTGCCAGTGTCCGACCGCATTTTCACGTCGATTGAGCTGAATTCCACGATCTTGCACGTCATCGATCCCAGCGCAGCTGCTCGACCGAGGGAATGGAACAACGGCGCCGGGGCAAGCCACTACCTAAGCTGTGGCGTTTCATTTCGGGGCCGCTCGTCGCCCACGAGGCTGACAGGGATACAGACGTTGCAAGGCGGCGCCGGCAAACGTTCGACCCTGGCCGCCCTCGCTCACCTGAGGTCCGCGGAGTGAGCTCCTTCCTGGCGGTAAACTCTCTGCCAATAGATCGCCGATTTGCCTCGAGGCCAGGTGCCAGCAGCCAGCCATCAGCTCCCCGTGCCAATGTTCGCTCTCGTCGTAATCAGCATGTCCCGTGTATAGAGCACAGTCTGTCTTTGGACATCGGAAACATCTGCCATCGAACCTGCGCCGGCCCGGCCGGAGTTCTCTGGCAATACGCACTACGCAGGGCAGGACAGGGAGTTGTTGTTCGTGTTGTTTGCTGCCCGAGCGCTGCTGGCCATGCGAGGCAAAAGTTCTGTCTGGTGTACTCGATCGAGTGTGTGCACTGTGTGCTGTCTGCGCGTGAGACCGGTGTGATTGATGCACGTCGTCGAGTAGAGAAAAGGGACGGGAGAGAGAGAAGGGGACCAGCGCCTCGGACCCCGCTCGCTAAGGCCTGCGCGGATGCATACGCCTTGCATTTTGCTTACTCTGTCGGCCGTCAAGCCACTACTACGGGATTGTGTATCCAGGTCCCTTGTAGTCCATCGTGTAACGTACAGTTGTATTTGCCCAAGCCGGCTGCGGCTAGCGCTGCCTTTGCCATGCAAACACACACGAGAGCCTGACAGGAGCAAGGGCGCGGGGTCGTGCTGGCGCAGAAGTCTACTGCGATGATTGCAACTGTGCACACCGCGATACTTCCCACTGGAAAGTCTCGAAGAAAAACACCACCACGACTTGACATGATGGAATTGTGACGTTTGCCTTGCCCGTGCGTGCTCCGACCGCGAGCAAGGCTATGGAGATCGCGCGGAGTAGCGTTCAAAGGCGATCGGTGTGGACGAGAAGACCAGCCTCGCAGTATCGACATCCGCAAATACCACAGACAGCGCGACCGCACAGAGAGACATATCGTCGCATTGTTAAGATCGCCCTCGGTCGTGAACCAGGGGCGAGGAGTCGGATGCGAGATCAAAGATGGCAGATCTGGCTTCAGCATGTCCGGCGTCGACTCCGTCAGAGTGTGATAAGCTGGCAGCTGGCACAGCAACAACACCATCACCGCCTCTGCCATCATTCGATGCACAGCATCGATCGATCGATGTGTGATGTGCCACTACCAGGAGCCCTGCCGCGCGCAGTTGGGCATGCCGGGTACACGACGGCGGCGCGAGATTTCTCTGTCGCAGATGCAAACGACGGCGCCCTGCAGCGAGCGCATCCCCGACCTGCTGGCAAGCGAGACTGGCAGACAGAACACCCATGGACTGCTGCAGATACGATGCGTCCTCCCCAGACGTATATGTATATAGACAAGGCATGTTGTCACAGGGCTCGACACGCAAATCCAGGGCTTGCAGACAGCGTCACCGCAGGCCCTGCAGACGGCGACCCGCCCTGCTCCAGTTCCCCTCTGCGTCTTGAAACCTCATCGGCGATGGGTTTGCGCGCGGGCCGCCCTGCACACGCGCGCGAGAGCGGCACCAGGATAGCGTTGATCCAGAGTGATCCTCAGTGCGGGAGGCCCACTGAGCCGTAGCGAGGGCCCTGGGAGTCTGGGCTAGCAGGCGGTAGCAGCAATGGTGGCGCACGCAGGGATGCAGCGCATGCCAATTCCAACTCTAACGTGCCCACTTTCCCATCTGCCTCCGTGCCGCAGTGCTCCCATGGAAGAAACGGACACGCTCGCTACTCCTGGTGGTCGGCGCTGGCGCCGTTGGCAGCGTCCCGCGCACGAAACAGGGTCTGCTGGACTCTCTCTCTGGCAAGCAAGCTGCGTGTGTCGGGTAGCGCTGGGGGACGTGAAATACCATGCCGACTAAGCCCTCGCACCCGGCTAGCACACTCACCCTGCACGCATTCCCATCCTCGCACTTCTTTATAACCTCGTAGACCCGTCACTCGTGTGCCTGTTTTGCGTTTTGCATTCCCATCATCCAACAACATCCGCTTCTCGCTTCACCTCGACCCATCAGCCATCTCTCAGCCACTCGACGTCTAAGCTTGGCACTACTGACTCCTGTGCTGCCACCCATTGATACCTCCTCGCCTGTCACGACACACAAGTGGCGAACAACAGCAACAACACCAATAACAACAACAATCGCAACACTCCCACCCTCACCAGACCGCTTGCGCTGACGAAGCGTACCTCGTCGAGCTGGCCAACACATAATGGACGGTAGAAACTCCACCGGCAGCAAGGTATCCCTACTCAACGACAGTAGTGACGTAGCTCCGCTGGCCACCAAGGCGCAACACCAACTCCCGTCGCTCGCCGCCGCCGCGCACTATTCTCACCACCACCACCACACACAACAACAACACCACTCTCACTACCACCACCACCACTCCTCGCGCCAACACTCTCGTGCATCCAGCCGTACCTCCACCCCCAGTCTCTCACCTCAGACCCCGCCGCTCGTTCGCAGTGACTCGAGTGACTCGCGCACCTTTGGCACCCCGTCGCCTCTGACCCCGGCCCACCACCACAGCTCTCACGACCGCCAGCAGCACGATCGTCAGCAGCAGTACTTCATTGTCCAGCACCGCTACGGCAAGATGGACGACCCCGCCATGAGCATGTACCCGCCACCTGACGCGTCAAACCTTGCCATGCCCTCTGCCTACGCCATGCCCGCGCAAGTCCCTGTCCAGGTCGCGCCGCCCGTCCAGCAGCCAATGCAGCCTATGCAGCCTATGCAGCAACAGCAGTACCGTTCTTCCGCTTCACCCTCGTCGGAGCCGTCGCGTGTTTCCACCGTGTCTGCCGCCTCTAACAACGCCGCCCGACCCGTCGCACCCAAGAAGAACCAGTACCCGTGCCCTCTGTCAAAGCAGTTCAACTGTGCCGACTACTTCACCACCTCTGGCCACGCTGCACGCCACGCCAAGAAGCACACTGGCAAGAAGGATGCCTTCTGCCCCGAGTGCAACAAGGCCTTCACCCGCAAAGACAACATGGAGCAACATCGTCGCACTCACCAGAACGGCCGTGGTGCGTCGCGCACCAGTGGCAGCAGCGATGACTCGAAGATCAAGAAGCCCGCCACCAAGCCTGCACCTAAGAAGTCTATCAAGGCCGAGCCCGCCTTCGAGGCTGCCGTCGAGCAACAACTCGCCGAGCAGCAGCTTGCCGAGCAACAGCAAACCCAACCTCAAATGCCCATGGTTCAGGCACAGATGCAACCTCAAACTCTCCAGCAAGCCCAATCACAACATCCTAACACAGACCCTGCCATCCTGATCCCTCCCGTTGGCGGTCCCTACTTCCTCAACAACGTCGACTCGGGACCCATCCACTCTCTTCCCATGCCTCCCGTCAACGAGACCTCTGGACGCCCATCAATTCAAAGGAACGTCTACGGCGCCACCTCTCTCGACTACTTCCCTCCTCCGGCACAGATGATGGGCGAGCTCGACTCACTCAACTTCTCATATCCTTCCCCGGGTCTCTCCAACGGACTGAACAGTCTCGCACTCGCTGCCAGCGAACACCGCCGGATGGCCGAAGAGAAGTCATCAAAAAGCCCTTCCAGCGACGGTCACACTCCCTGATGATCGTTGACATGGATGCCGCACCTCATTGTCATCGCTTCATGGCATGTCTCTCGTCTGAGATACAACAATCCATGGCACGCCACTTACATCAGTGGCCTACTCTCGCATTGTACCTTTTACTTTATTTGCAAATATACCCAGTTTCCGCGTTTCGTTTCTTTACAACCATGTTGACGGGAGGGCGTCTCATGCTACGCGGCAACGGATTGGGAGGCAGGACGAAAAACACCAACTCTCAGCGACGGCGTTCTGGATCGACGTTTGCATACGTCTTCTTTACTCGGGCAATAATGGCAGGCTCTAGCGTTGCTTTCACAGGAATCGAGATACCACGGATTGGCTGGCAGGCAGGCAAAATGGGTTTCCGAGCCACGGGAATGGTTTACTGCTTGCAAATACTCGCATGGCCCGAGTGTGCAAGAATTACTAGACAGCTAGTGTTTTTCCGAAAGACATTTTCTTCCATCATACCCGCAATGTTTGAAATTTTCAATCGTGTCACATGCCGTCTGCCTACGCAGGCGATTTTGCAGTGCGATCTCGATCTCGATCTCGACCGTCGGAGCACCGAGTACTTGTCTCAGCCGCATTAGTTTTTTCCTTTCCCTTTTTTCCTTCCCCCCACGGACTTGCTAAATTAAACACGTCCGACGTCGCCGACACCGACCGACTTTTGCACCCCTGTCTTAATTATCGTCATGCACTTTCCCTTTTCCGCATTGGCTTCGGCGAGATCGCGTTCTTTGCCCATCATCGTCATCGGCACGTGCCTGTGGGCACGCGTGGCGCTTCCATGGATGGGTCTGACTCTCTCTCCAGTCGCAGGGCTCATATCGTGGGCTTGTTTCCTTAGTAAGGCGTAGTAAGCTGCTCTGTGCTATCGCGCAATCGAGTCAGTGGATTTGGTGCGCAACGCATGGCTTCACCGATACTACTCACTTTGCATACCTCAGCCAGCCTCGCGTATGGTAGTCTTGAGTTCCCCGATGACACTAATACTGTGAATGCTAAGGAATTGCTGTACAGTACTACTAGCACTTGGATCGTGTGCTTCTTCGTCGGAGAAGTCGGACTTGCATTCCACGTCGCGAGTTGGTTTCCATGCAGTGTTTTCCGTTCCACTACTGATCCAATGCTATTGCTGCTGCTGCTGCATCGTCTCGTTTGTTTCGCGTCACTTCGTCCGTTTCTCGGGCCAAACAGTCGTTTTATCTTCGGTGCTGTGGTGACCCTACCCTACTACCTCACTGCTCACTCATCATCATGAACAATGATTCTAGAACTTTGCTATGGAAGCCGGGTAGGGTTCGTAGCATACGGTACTAATACTACTGCTACTCCTACCCTTTACTAACACCCACGCGTTACCTCGCGCCACCGATTCGCCTTGCCCTGCTGACGATCAAGACCTACCATCGCTTCTCCCAATTCTCCGAGAGGCGTGGCATTGGCGCTCGATAATTACTGAATCGCTCCAAGGCACTGCTCGGGTGTAGGTACAGGTCAGTACTGTACGTTATTAGCACCTTTGTAAAATTTGATGTTTCCGTCCGTTCATCGGAGGGACTCCGAACGAGTTTACGATGATGATGATGGTGGTGATGGTGATGGTGGGACTCGACTCGCTTTCTGGGGAGGGCCTTGTCGGGATTGATTGATTGATTGCGTGAAATTGGTTGCGCTTTGATGCGTCTACGCACTATGTGATGTACTGTTGTACCGACGCCCTGGTTCGCGCTACTGTAAATTGATTGACGGGATTGATTGATTGATGTAGTTCTGACTAAGGTAGGTTGCGGAAGTGGCGACTACATGTTCACTCTATGAACATCATGCACATGCCGACTTATCTTGATATTTGCGGCAAAGGATTTTGAGTTGTTAGGTTCTACTAATCGGTCTGATTTGGGTGACTTACTGATATATGCCTGACTATTCAGTTGGTTGTTATCAAGCAAGTTGAACCAGAGATAGATGCACTACCAATATGATGGGTGGATCATTTCGAAATCGAATTCGTGTCCATTTGAAGGCGCTTTAGCTACTCTTCCGAAGAGCCCTTTTGAACCATCCAAGACGCCGTCGCTAAACGTGAAATGACATATGCAAAGTAAACCCTCAATCATGCTCCTCTTCCTCTGTTCCTACCTTCGCCATGGCTTGATCAAAGTACAGCGGTCAAGAGGAACATCAGCCTTGCGTGCGGCGAATGTAGTCCCCAGCTCCGCCACTCAGAGCGGCACCGCTAGACTCATCCTTGATAGCCTGCGCATACCGAGCCTGCAAACTGGCTTCCTCGCGAGCGTTGACCTGCTCTTCTGCCACCTCATCATCGTCCCTCTCAACCCACTTGGCCTCATCCTCGCTCGACTCGCCATCCATCTCCTCAGCCTCGCTGACCGTCTCGGGCTCCTCTTTGGGTGCCGTACGTCTGTACTTTCCCGTTCCCTTGGCTTTGGACGAAACCTCCATATCCTGCATCAACCTTTGCATTTCCTTCTCCGTGCTGCCCGCCTTGACAGCCTCCATCTCCGTCTTACGGGCTTCAAGTTCGGGCTTGTACTCGCGCTCAAACTCCTCGCGCTTGTCCTTCACAGCGTCGAAGAAGTCGTCCACGCCGTCACCCGTCATCGAAGACACGCCGACCACACTGAGCTGGTTGTAGAACTCCTCGAGCACCAGGCTCATGCTGTTGAGCAGACTGCCCATGTACCCGCTGCCCTCGCGCTCCTCCTCCTCTTCCGCTCGCACAGCTGCTTGGAAGGTCTCGAAGTCGCGCATCCAGTCGATCGCTTCCGTGGGCTGCTTGACGTCTGTCTTATTGAAGACGAGGATCATGGGCAGTTTTGTCTTGTAGAGGATCGAGATTGCGTACAGCATGTTGCTCATGAAGGTGGAGGTGTTTTCAGTCGTGCGCGGGGTGTCAATCACGTAGGCGATGACGGTGGGGAAGGACGAGGCGAGCGAGGACAGCAGAATGGAGCCCGAGGCGGACCAGACGAACACTTCGATTTGGCCGGGCGTGTCGACGATGATATGCTCGGTTGTGGGAGCCGCGGGCTCTTCTTGCTCTGTGGTCTTCTCTTCCTCGCTACTTGGTTGAGGCAGGCAGCGTTTCTCCAGGATAGACATGACTTGATCGATCTTGGTGCTGAAGAGGTTCAAGGAAGTGAGGATGGCACCGTTCGGGCCTAGGTTGTACTGCTTCATAACCTCCTTGTAGTTGACCGAGTCGCGGATATCGATGTTTGAGTCAAAGGGCACACTGCGTACAGCGGGGTCCAGGTTGATCACATAAGGCGGCGCGACGGTTTTGGGTGATTCGGTGTGAGCTGTGTGTAGGTGAGAGTTGATGCGCTGCATAAAGGTAGTCTTTCCGGATCCTGCCATGCCTACGCAGACAATGGCGACAGGCGGTTTCTGCTGCTGAGAGGCCATGGTGAGGGTGGAATGGAGGGGTAGGCGGATGTGTTGGGGAGCTTGAGGGTCGAATTCGGTGATTTCCTGCTGGAGAGATTGTCGTGGAATGGTTCGTGTGATTCGTTCCGAGAGTGTAGCAAGTCGAGAATGTTTGATGTTGTTGCTAAAAGCACGTGAAGATGACGATGTTCTTTCACAAACAGAAAATCATCTCGACTTTGAGCTTCTCCGCAAAGTCAAGTTGCTGGACCCTCACCTGCACACGCAAGCAAGCAACAGCACCACGCTTTGCGACAATCCTGATTATTCTACCAACAACATCGACGATGGGTCTGGAAGATTTCGAGCGCGAGCTCGCAGAGAGTAGCAAACCGCGTGAATCACATCACCGCAGCCGACGCGATCGAAGCCGCAGCAGAGACAAGGACCGCTCGCACCGACATCACCACCACCGCTCGCACCGACACAGAGACGGATCACGCGAGGATGAACGAAGACATGGGCACAAAAGACACCGCGACCGTGACGACAAGAACGAAGATAGCAGCAGCGGGAAACGACACAGCAAAAGACATCGCAGTCGATCGCCCCGACGCGACAAGAAGCCGGAAGAGGAAGTGAAGGTGTTCGATTCCGACGGCGATGACGATTGGGTCGAGAAGGAAGCTGGTACTGCACCTCCCAAAGAAGAGACTTCCGACTCGCGTGGATCGGAGTTGAAGGAGAGCAAAGTGCAGCGCGATTCGTGGATGCAAGAGCCGGGCCAACTCGACGTTGATTATGTGCAGCGGAAGAAGCGTGAAGAACCCAAAGGCCAATTTGTGGCTGCGAAAGAGACACACGACTTCAAGATACAGGGGGATCAGGCCAATCAAAATCTGGCGGACTTGCAGCGCGACTTTGATTCGGATGGCGAGGAGGGAGCCAGTGCAGCAGTAGACGATAAGCCGGCGCAGCACGAAGTTGGCTACACTTTTGGCGACGGTGGTAGCTCATGGCGCATGACGAAGCTAAAAAATGTGTATAGAAAGGCAGAGGAGAACAAAGAGCCGGTTGAGGACGTTGCCTTGCAAACGTACGGCGACCTTCGCGATTTTGACGATGCTAGGGAGGAGGAGCGTGAGATGGATAGGCGGAAGATGTACGGCAAAGACTATGTTGGTCTCGAGAAACCGAGTGGCGAATTTTACCAAGAACGGAAAATGAAAGCTGGGCTTCGAAGGGAGTCTGCGACACATACCGACCCAGAACCTCCAGCACCAGCCACCCAAGGCGAGCGTATGGCGGAGGCAGCACCACCGTCTACTACCGTTCCATTAGACCCATCTGCGCTCAACAAACTCAAGGCTCAGCTCATGAAGGCCAAGCTTATGAAGGCGCCAAACGCCGCCAAACTCGAAGAAGAATACAATATTGCAACTGCGGCCAGTGCAGGGAATGCCGCTCAATCAGACGTAGTCGTCTTGAGCAACATGGACAACCGACAGTTAGCAGGCGATCGCAGCGGCGAAGTCACAGCAGTCAACGGGAAGCGAGGCCGCGAGCGAGGACTTGTTGTCGAGAACGAAGACATGAGCATTGAAGACATGGTGCGCAACGAGAAACGCACTCGCGGCGCGTTTGGCGGCGAGGGACGTAACTTTGCAGAACGCATTGCCAAAGACTCAAAGTTCAAGAACGACCTTGACTACATGAACGACAACGCTGCCAATCTCAGCAAAAAAGTCGTCAAATCCGAGTCCAACCTGCGCAACACCGCCATTGGGGACTTCCAGAAGACTCAGAGAGCTCTTGCGTCGTGTCCTCTATGTTATCACGAAGAGTCGGACCCCCCTCAGCCACCAACCGCACCCGTCATCAGTCTCGCGACTCGAACATACCTGACGTTGCAGACTGAGCCGGAGCTCGCCAAGTACGGCGCAGTCATCGTTCCCCTACAGCATCGCCACAATCTGCTCGAATGCGACGACGACGAGTGGGAGGAAATCCGCAACTTTATGAAATCGCTCACCCGCTTCTACGCATCTCAAGACAAGAGCGTCATCTTTTACGAAAACGCCGCCTTCGCCGCTTCGCGTAAGGGGCACGCCGCAATGGTTGCCGTCCCACTTCCCCACCACCTCGCCGACAATGCGCCCGCATACTTCAAAGAAGCGATTCTTGCCGCCGACGAGGAGTGGAGCCAACACAAGCCCGTTATTGACACCCAGGCTTTGACGCAGAAGCCCGGGTATGGCAAGCAGGCTTTCCGCAAGGCTTTGGCCAAGGAGATGCCATACTTCCACGTGTGGTTCTCGCTTGATGGCGGTTTGGGGCATGTAGTTGAGGATGAGCGGAGGTGGCCTAAGGGAGACCTCTTTGCGAGGGAAATCCTTGGAGGCATGCTGGATCGCGGACCTGAGACTGTTAAGAAGCAAGGTCGGTGGGAGAGGCATGATAGGAGGGTCGAGCATTTCAGGAAAAGGTGGGAGGCACATGATTGGACGAAGGTGTTGATGGATGCACAGTAAAATCCATGTATAAGTATGCCAGTGCGTATAATAAGAAACTCATGACCCAAGTGTCTTCTGCTGTCTCAATTCGCGCTTCGTTCGTTCACTGGGTATCTCGTTTGACTCGTCGTAAATAAAGAAAGAAACTCCACGCACTCGTACTTTAACCCCTCAAAGCATCAATCAAAAGTCCCCTCATGCCTTTCAGCAACCCATTCAACTCCTTCGACTCGTTCGCCCTCTCCACAACAGCCTCCACCTCTTCCGCCTCGAGCCTCGGCTTCGTCCCTACAACCTCGAAATCACTCGCCCCTGTATCAATCTCAAACCAAGCATCCTTCCCATCCTCCTTACCATCCAGCCCTTCAAAGCAGAACCTCAGCCGCTCCCCGCCATCATCTGCTCCTTCAATCCGCAGCCCAAGACACGTCTCCCAGAACCTCAGCTCGGGCAGGTTATGCCTCGCCTGCGCATCGAGAGCCCGCTGGTGCGCCGCTTGCGCTTCGCGACGCTGCCTGATCTGCGTCTGCGTCGCGGCAATTTCGTCCTGCAGCTGTGTTCGGCGGGCGACGTGGTCTTCTTTCTGCGCCATGAGGGTCGAGATGGCGGCGTGCATTTCGGAGGTTTCGGCGCTTTCTTTCTCGAGCGTCTCGGCGTGGGATGAGGATTGCGATTCGAGGTTGAGGATTGCTTGGCGGCGCGTGCGTTGGGTTTCTGGTGTTGTTTGTTAGTCGCGAGTTGCTGGTGTGGTTCTCCTGTTTTGCGACTCACCTTCGAGTTCGGCCACATGCATGCGGAAGGCGTTGCGTTCTTCGAGTACGCGCTGGCGGCCACGCTGGATAAAGTCGTCGAATCGGTGGGTGAAAGCTGTCATGCGATCGCGCAGGTCGTTGAAGCCGAAGTCGACAGAAGGGAGGCTATCTGCCATCGATGGCGCATCGGTGTTGTATGGTGCTTGCAAGGCGCCCGAAAAAGACGAGCCGAAACGGCTGGGTGTTGCTGGTATGGCTGCCATGGTCGTGAGCGATTGCGATGTGTTGCGCGGGTGTGCTGTGGTTGCGATATGTAATAGTCGCAAAGCGGGTGTGTTCGTGTGATGTCGCGTGTGAAGTCCTGGCGTGACAACAAAGCTTTTGGCGTAGCAACGCGGGCCGCTCTCTTTTGCAAACCCTTGGACTTCCCTCGTCGTCTTCACTCACATCTTCATGTCTGCACAGGTATTGTTCTCTAGCACCGCCATTATTCTCCCACAATACTACAAAACTCACACCACTGGAAAACGACTGGAAAGACTCTTGACGCCACTTCCTGGCTTTCTAGCACTACTCACCGTGGATCAACAACCGTACCATGTTCGCGATAGAACTTGACTTTGCACGGACTTGTAGAACAATCAAGCCAAATGGCTGATCAGGACTGGAATGGCCTGCCCTACGGCCACTTTGGAAACGCCTTTTACCAGAGCGAGGAACAGACCTGGCATTTTGGAAGAATCCCGGATCAACCGCGCGTCTTGAAGCTAGTCGAAGGTTCAGAAATAGCTGTTCCTTCGCAGATATCACCACGAGTGGTGCCCACGAAAACCGCATTCAATCATGCGAATCCGCCACATATTCTTCGCGACAAACAGATTGCAGAGCTGGTCAACTTGGTCCCAAGTCTTCAACCCGCTGCGTCGCTTTTGCGGCCACTAATTGGTGCCTCCGAGGCTATCGAAGACGCCACTCGTCATCACGATCCTGTCAAGGGACAGCTGCTTTCATTTGGTCGTGTTTTCGACGAATCTATCAGAAGGTCGACCCAGCTCGTAGCCTTTGCAGCAGGGTCAACCGGTAGTGATGTGCGAGTCGCGCAGGTGCAACTGCAAAAGCAGGGCTGGGATGACAGCAGAGATGTCTGGCTGGAAGTACCTGTTGTTATTGGCGAAGAGACGACTTGGCGGAGCGAAGGCTCGCCTGCACAGCAAATCCTCTTTGCGCAACCGCTAGAGAGTGGCGAAAATCTTCTTGCCATCCGGACGAACAGCCGGGTGTCCATTTTCAAGCCGATACTGCAGGAAGCTGGTCCAATGCGTCTGCGGCTTAGAATGTTGTTTGAGAGATCAACTGGTCAAAATCAGGGGGTGTCCCACGCAGACGCCGCGTTCAATCCTTGGTTCCCTCGGCAATTTGCCATGGTCGATCAGCATGGGAAGTGGCGCGTTTGGGAGTTCCGCAGCAGACAGTCTTCCGACGCTACGTGCATATGTTCGTCCTCGCCTGACGAAGAGAACCCGGCTAAGACTAATCTAGACGATGGATGGGCACGTTTACTATGGGTCTGCAACCCGAATACCATCGTTGTTGCGAAAAGGCGCTCAGTGGTGCTCTACGATGTCAACTTGGGCGCAGACAAGCTGCAAGATGTCGATGTAAAAGTATCCGACGTATCGAGCTGGGTTGTGGATATTGCGACGGCGCCCACAGATCCAACACATCTCTTGGTGCTAACTACGACGCATTTATACCTCTTCCACGTCGAGGAGAGAGATGGAGAAGTCCGCGCGAAGTTTTTGATGGGCATCAGGCATTTTCGAAGCCCCGAGGACGTCACTTTACGTTTGACATTGTTCCGCGACAAGGATGCCTTGACAGTGATCATCCGATCCGCTTTGAGTCCAACTCTCGTGACTTATCAATTGAGTATTGACGAGCAACAAGCTATGAGACTCCACGACCCTGTGCAATTAATACTCGATCTTGACATTTCTGGAGGCATCACTGGTGCCAACGTTCACGAATTCCACTTGCAGTCTGTCGCGACGAACGGGAAACGTTCTGCGGACATTGACCAGACATTTGCCGGGCGTCTGCGCAATGAAGGCCATCGATTCATCGCACTGACAGCTCTGAAAACAGACCTTTCAATGGCTAATGCACTGTATCTAAATCGCCCTTCCCAGGCTCCCACCGAGCGAGAGTTACGCCCGTCGTGGCACGGCGGCCTAATCGGAACTTCTGCGAAGATCAAGGACAGTTTTGTCGTTGACGATGACTTTATCGTCAGAGATGGAGCTGGTTTCAAACCTGAACCAGTCGCGAGCTACATCAAGCAACGGAGGCAACGCGCCAAACTCTTTCTGGGAAACGGTTCGACTGTCCAGTATAAGCGCGTCGCTAACAAGATTGAGCGGCGTCCGAAAGAAACAGAAAACGTGGACGAAATTCTGATTCAAGTTCGAGATCTTCTCGGACATTCACCAGAACCTGGAGTGGCCCCAATGCAAACGATCCTCGAGTTGTCTATTGGAGAACTCAACATGAGCGACATGGATCAAGTTTCTGCTGAGATCCAACGACTCACCACAATGGAACACTCACAATTGCCATTGACCCCCAATGACACAGACGATGTCGATCACAGCACGAGGATTGTGCTTCGACCTATCGAGTGTATCTCGCTCCTTGGGAGTCAGCCGACTCAACATTTGGGACCCCACATCATCCCAACCTACGATGCAATTGTGTCGCATTGGATAACACCACTGCCTTCTCAGGTGCCTGGGCGTGTACGTCTTGCCAAAGAACAGCACGCGCGCCGGATCGCCGCGGAACTAGCACTCGCAAGCCACGTACTACGGATCGAAGGCATCGAAGACCCCACCGAAACCCAAGAAGACACCAGGACCGCAGGCTCACAAAAGCAAAGCTGGGACCTCCCAATGCACGTCGCATCAAGCCAAATCACCAATCCTTTCGCCTCACAACTCCAATCCCAATCCCAATCCGCCCTCCCAACTCCCTCCCCAACTGGCACACCATCAGTGACAACAGCCTCAAGCCGCACCTCCATCTCCTCAGCCGAGATCTCGCACCTCAAAAAATTCACAACCTTCACCAAACCCACGCCCTCAACCCTCCCACGCTCACTGACCAAGATCCTGAACCACTGGACCCTCGGTTCAGACCCTGAAGCCTACGACTGGGTCGCCACCTCCCGCACCATCTCGCAGCAAACCCGCGAAGAGGAAGCCGACTCGCAGCTCACGGAGAAGCAGCGCGCGCGAGCACACCGCAAAGCCGAGCGCCACATTCGGAGGCAGAGGAAAGAGGCACAAGCCAGCCAGGTGCAGATGCTGGCTAGTAGCCAGATGCCTGAGTTGATGGTGAGCGCGAGCCAGCCGCAGGCTGTGGGTGGGGGTGCGAGAGGCGATGTTGGCGGTGGTAGTAAGCCTTATTCCTATGTTTCAGCGGGCAGGCCAGGCGCGGCTCCTCCGAGCGCTTTTGGAGGCATGTTGGGGAGCAGCCAGAGCCAGAGTCTGGGCCCTGCGGCTGCGAGCCAGGCTGTAGCAGGGAGGTTCGGTGGGCGGCCGCCGGTGAAGAAAAAGAGGAAGCAGGGTTTCTAGTAAGGCGGAGAAGAAATGAGATATTGTATAGTGAGGGGCCATATAGGAGATATAGGAGAGAGATGCCAGGTTCAATGACGGTGATCTAAATACCAGTGTGTTGTTGCTGGCACGTTTTGTCAATAGAAATGTCAACACTATCATCTAGCTCCTTCACGATGTAACTCAATTCCCAAACAATTTCACTCAGCAGCCTCAGAACGTCTTGCTGTACTCTAGAGAACTTCCGGTCGGAAGGAAAAAACAAAATTCATTCAGCAGCGCCATGACCGCAATTTCGCTAATAAACACCACAGCAATCCCTGATACTCAAAAAAGACAAGACGTACTCTCGCCACTAGGCCTATTCCACCATTGCGATTACCTTAACGGATGAATCTAAAACACATCCATCTCATCCCCACCACCCACCAGCGGGAAGCGGCCCTGCAAGATATCGCTCCGCCTGTCCAACTCGGCCGAGTAATCCCTCCTGACCTCCTCCAGTGTCACCAACTTGCGCTTCTGACCCGCCTGGTGCACGCCTTCGATCGGCTCCGCCAGCAACCAGCCCTCGCCCTCGCCGCAGCAGGCAAGAGTGTTGATGAGTAGCAAGTAAGCCTGCAGAGAAGTTTCGTCTTCCGGGTCCTGATACTGCTCAGCGTCGCTGTGGCGCAAACGCTCAAGATGTTCGTAGAGGATCTCAGCCGCGCCACGGAAATCTCCGCGCTGGGCGCGGAAGGCGTAGAGGATCTGATGGTGCGGTTTTGTGGCGGACGAGGTGGACGCGAGGGATTTCTTGGCGAGGCTCAGGAGGGCGGCGTCGGCGTCAGCGGCGAGCTCGGCGCTGAAGGGCAAGTCTAGGAGGGCCGGGACAGCGTCTTGCTTAATGCAGGTCTCGACGAGGAGGCGCAGGTTGGCTTTGCGCAGGTCTTCGTTGCACTTTTGCAGGGCGTCGTAGGCTTCGCGGAAGCGGCCGGTTTTGACGAGGGCGCTGAAGAGGCGGCTTGCGATGTCGCTGCGGATGTCTCGGATTTTGATCAGGCGGATCTCGTCCATGGTGTTGTTGATCTTATCCATGGCGGGGCTGTCGGTGATGCTCTTCTTGCCGTCGATCCTAGCGAGGTCGGAGTCCAGGTTTGCAGCTCCGTGTACGTGCTTCAGTGCCTCGGCGGCAAAGTCGGCAATGTATGAGAAGACACCCGGCTTTTGGAATATGGTGGCAACGTGTTGGTAGTATTGTGAGAGACCGGCCCGGAAGTAGTTTACCTCGTCCGCTGCGAGGAGTCCAGCCGTATCGGGCAGGGCTTTCGACGAATGTGCTGGGCTTGACAAACCGTCGGCAGCCTCCTGGAATTTCATGGCAGCAGTGTCGTACTCGCCGAGCGCAACATCAAGGCGCGCTTGCATGTACATGGACCAGGGTGTAGGAGTCATGAACTTGACGAAGTCTGCCGCAAGATCGTACAGCTCACTTTGCAGCAGCATTGAGAATACGTGCGAAGTAGCGCCACTCCAGTCCTTGCTCAAGTCCACAGCGTACGCCCAGGTTTTGCTCCACAGCGGAAGAGCCGACGGCATATCGCCAACATCGTCGGTCACTGCATTCCGCTTCCAGTCGCCTGCGAAGAAGCTTTCGAGCAAGGTCATTTCGACTACGTCAAGGAGTCCGTCTTGGGACGGTTCCATGCGTGTGTGGTTTGCCAACCAGAGGCGCAAAGCTGTCTGCTTGAGGAGTTTGATGATCTCTGCGTAAAGCTTTCGTGGAGCGAAATCCGGATGCAGTTCAGTCTGCTCCAGATCGCCTGCCATGAATGATACAAGTGCGAGCAGATCCAGCAAGATAGTCTCGTTCTGCCGGAAGCTTTGTTGAGCAACAGCGACATTGAACCTGTCGCCGTAGCGACACGATTCGAGATTGTGCCTGTGTGTCGAAACTGGCTTTGTGTCGTCTAGACGTCGGAGAACTTGCTGGAATATCTTGCGATCTATGCTGCCGAGACCCTCGAGATCCGTGACATTTGCTTCTAAAGCGCTGAAGATCTCCTCGGAGACTTCTGCGCCAAGATCGGCCCTCTCGTAAAGCCCTTGGTAGCCAACCGCGTCCTCGTCATCAACACACAGAGCATCTTCATGGGCAAGGCGCTTCAAGATGTCCTGAGCTTCTGCAGACAATGATCGCCTGAAGTCGTGAGCCGCAGCAATCAAAATGGCCACTTTGTCGTCGTTGTTATTGAAGATCTCTTCCGCGATTGCGCCAAGAACTTCGTTTTCTAGCAAGTCCGTGTTCAGACACATGGATTCCAACTTATCATTTGCTCGTACAGGGGCCACAATGTCTGCTGAGATGGACCATGGTTGCCCAAATTCATGATCGTAAGACAGGCTGACAGATTCGAGACGTTTCCTGAGTAATTCCTCGAGAATTGAGTAGAAGCCAGCCCACTGAGCTGCGACGTCGGCTTCGTAACTGTCATAGTCTGGCTGGTTGTCCACGAAGCGTGCCAATGCGATATTGCTGGTCACAGAGGTGACAAGACGTTCGGGCAAAGGAGCTTGTGATGCGGTCGAACTCTTTGTCGTGGTGGCGGAAAGCTTGCGACGCTTGCGATAAGTGTTGAGAGCGGCCTCGATACTTGCGGTCGTGAATCGTCCTGGAGAGAAAAGGAAAGAAGTCCATCTTTCTGTGGGTGTGACTGAAGAATCCGCGCTGAAAGCAAGCTGTGCCGGGAAGTCGTTGGCATCGCGCAGGCGCTCTGGTGTCAACGGGCCACTGTCAACAACAGTCCAGCCATTTCGGAATGTATTCGTCAGGTCATCTGGATCTTCATAGAGGTCAAATTTCAACGTGAAAGTCTTGCACAAAGCACCACTCCGCGCTCTGATCCACAGTTTTGTGTCTTTCCAGTCTGGTCCAGGGTGAACGTGAAACTCTTCGAGATGCCAAATGTTTGTGTTCAGCATCTCCTCGACTGGCGGAATGAGCGTCGCGCTTGGGAGCATGTCATCACATCGCAGATTCTCGCCGTTGGCAGACCTCGATGACACCTCGTATACCTTAAACTGATGGTCCTTCGGCGAGTGGATCCAGACAAGGTAATTGCCGCTCCCTTCCAACTTTGCAACAGAGTCTTCACCTGCAGCGTCAGGTGCTCTCACAATCCGCAGGAGCGTGCCTTGCTCGGCTGTCATAACATATTGAGGCTGCCTTTTCGGTCCATCCCGGTCGCCCTTCACATTCAAAAGATCCATTTGATGCGCGACCCTCCCAGTATCAGCGCTCCATGCTTTGAGTTGATGGTCCAGTGTGACCGTCCAGACGTGTTTGCCATCCAAGCTCTTGGAAAGATCCACAGCCGAGCTGGTTTCGAGATCCAGATCCCCGTAACGCACTGTCTGTCGTCTCTTCAACGGGTTCAATCCCTTCAATGTTCCGCTCCACCCTCCTTCGCTGTAGAAAGTCTCTCGCCATTGTGCTGCGCTCTCATTCCTCTCTCGCTCCAACCGCAGCAAACTACCATCGTGTAGCGACACGATAATCTCCAAGCTGCTCACTGCGATCATGCGATATGGATACCTGAAGCCAAATGAACTGGGCGCATACTTCTTCACCACTGTCGCAGGGTCAAAGTCGTTCGGAGGTGTGTCCCTAGCCAAAAGATCTCTTTTCAATGTGATGGTAAACAGTTCGTTGCTTGTCGTGAGAACGAATATCTCCAGCGCGTCCGTCTCCTCGGGATCAGCAAAAGCAACTCCTCCTCTTACAATATCCGCTGGCAGCTCGATGTGAAATGTCAAAGAGCCCTCCTGTTGCGGGTTGCTCCTTTGCTGCACCAGGTCCACGCATTGTACCTCCAATAACCGTCGATCGTCCAGGACGCGCCAGAGGAAGCTGCGTGGGAACCTGCTCTTGCGACGGAAGTAGACCGAGGCCTCGGAAGCCAGGTGTTTGCGCGCGTACGACTCTTCATCCAGCTCGCTGATCTCGTTGTATCCTCGTTTACGTCCAGCGCCAAAAAGCGTGAGTGCTTGCGAATTGTTTCCGGTTGTGTTGATGCTGAGGATGGAGGTCGGAGAGGCGGGCAATGGCGACAATTGCGCCCGTTGATATAACGTCGGAGTACACGCTGGTCCCGCCATGACTGCGATAGAGCGAGAAGAGAGTGGGTGTAAAGCTGGTGTTAGGTTGATGAGTTGCGCAAAAGATGGAGGTTCGCGTTTCCGCGTTTCGAGGTTGAAGCTCGGGCGCGGACCAATCAGATATCAGTCTTCACATGCCGAAGAGCGTCGCATTGACAAACAGCACTCGTTCTTATTTAACTATACTGAATTGATATGATATCATGAGTTACTGGAATCTTATTTCAGAACTGGAAATGTAATCGAATTGGGTATCAGAAAAGTAGCTACAGAAGGTAAACACGCGCAAGCAGATGAATCTCGATGACATCCCATGCTTCCTCCAGCTTGTTTAAACATCACATGCGCCGTCCCATGCATCGCAAACCCATGAATACTACAAGCAAAGGTTGAAGTCTCTTGGTCTGCTCACCAGACCGCTTCTTCACTCCACTTCCTCTGTTTATTCCTTCTCAAGATCCTTCGGTGAAGGGTCTCCGATGCCGTCCTCGTTGATGGCGAACATGCAGTCGCTCTCAGGTAAGCAGGGTGAATCGTAGATCTTGCAGATTCTGGTCTCTCCTCTACCTTTCTTCAAGGACAATCTGGTTGTCGAGGCGTGTGCAATGATGTTGCCACCAATCGGCTTTTTGGGATCCGGGTTGAACATGGCGCTTGGTCCACCATCGACTTGAGCAACGACTTGGTTGGTGATGACGACAGCAATTCCGAACTCGTCTGCAAGTCTCTGGAGTGTGCGCATGAACTTCGCCAGATGTGTTTGTCGACTGCTTAGCTCACCGCGTCCCATGAAGTCAGTACGGTACAGCGATGTAGCGCTGTCGACGATGAGTAGCGAGAACCGAGTCTCTGTCATCATTTGCGCAGCCTGGTTGAGTAGTTGAAGTTGGTGATCCGAGTTGTAAGCGCGGGCGTAGGCGACGTTGTCTAAGACCTCCTCGCCTTGCAGGCCGTATCGGTTTGCCACTGAAAGCAAACGTACAGGTCTGAAGGTTCCCTCGGTATCGATGTACAGACACTTGCCCTCGCCGCCACCCATATCAAAAGGTAGCTGACATGTCACTGCGAGTGTGTGGCAAATCTGACTCTTTCCGGTCCTGAACTCGCCGAAGATTTCGGTGATGCTGCCAGTTTCAACGCCACCTGCAAGGAGCGTGTCCAATTGCTTGGATCCAGTAGTGATCGAGATGAGTTCAGATCTTCGTGCGTGCATTTCTGTCGCGGTGGTAAATCCCATGGGTACAAGCTTCGAGGCTGCATGGAAGGTCAGCTGGCACTTGGATAATGTTCAAATGACTCTTACCTTCTACGAGGATCTTTGTGGCCTTCTGCTCCGATACACCTTTGATAGTCTCGAGCAGTTTCTTTGGTCTGTCTCTGATTAGACCGGGCCTCTATCGCATGTATATCTGGCTTGTTGCTTACGTGTATGCAACACTTTCGACGGTGTTGTAGCCTGCTTCCACGAACAGCTGGATGTCACGCTTGGAGAGTCCAGCGACGCCCTACAATAACGATGTCAGCGCATTCCAGACGAAAATCATATCTCATGCCGTACCTCGAGGGCGCCCAGTGGCGTAGGCGCACCGGGTCCGCCAGCGCTCTCATCGTAGCCGGACTGTGACTGCTGGTCTTCTTCGGCGCTCATGGTGACTTTGGCTTTGGGAGGTGAAAGTGACGACTTCGATTCCGATGCAATATGTGCAAGGGTTAGGTTCAGATAATGGTTGGGTTTGAGTTAAATATGTACGCGACACGATTTGTCGTTTCGGTGGCGAAAGCGCGTCTCTAGCAGGCACCAGTCCCACGCGGAGTCACGTGGTGCAAACCTTAAATTGAACGTCTCTCGAGATTGACTAAGTGCAACTCTGTTAATGTTTTTCTCGAAGCCACATACGTGTACTCTGGGCAGCCATCAGCGCCTACTACATTTCATTTACAGACGATGCACCCGAGGTAAAATGATCGCGATATTTGTCGCGATGTATTTCGGAGAAATCGCCCGGATATGAAGCCCCGGGAGACAACCCTTCCGTCGGTGTGGAGTAACAAACGGAGACCACTCTGCATGACGCTGTAGACGTGGGGATATGCGTGCTATGATTGGGGCTCCGAGAGCTCACATGGAGACTTGCTCAGATGGAGGTGCGGTGTGTTGTTACGACCAGCTTGCTCTTTCTTTAAACCATATCATCAGCGGCCTGCGCCTTCATCAGCATCTCGCTCGCTGGCCTTATTGCTCCAGCATTGATATATCAGCCTTAACAATTGCAACTCTCACATCGACAATCCAACATGGGCGAAATCGTGGAGATGGGTTCTGCAAAGCATCGTTGGTGGAAAGAGGCGGTTGTCTACCAAGTACGCTCATTGCCAATGCTTCAATGCTTTCACGTCTACTGACTATGAGCTATCAAGGTGTATCCAGCGAGTTTCCAATCTACTGGTTCAGGCAGCCTTCCAGGTTGGGGAGACATCAAAGGTGTGATCTCCAAGCTCGACTACTTCAAGCACCTAGGCGTTGATGTGGTGTGGCTTTCACCCATCTACAAGTCTCCTCAGGTCGACATGGGATACGATATTGCCGACTACAAAGACATTGATCCACGCTACGGCACACTGGAAGACGTTGACGAGCTAATTGCCGGGCTGCACAAGCGGGACATGAAGCTGATGATGGATCTCGTTGTCAATCATACATCCGACCAGCACGACTGGTTCATCAAGTCCCGCTCTTCCAAAGATGACCCCAAGCGCAGCTGGTACCATTGGCAACCTGCAAAGTACGACGAGCACGGAAACCGTCAACCTCCAAACAACTGGGCTATGATCTTAGGAGAAGCACACAGCGCCTGGACCTGGGATGAGAAGACACAGGAATACTACCTGGCACTCTTCACTCCCGAGCAACCGGACCTGAACTGGGAGAACCCGGACGTCCGAGCCGCTGTGCACGATGTTTTGCACTTTTGGCTGAAGCGTGGAGCCAGTGGCTTCCGCATGGACGTCATCAACCACATCTCCAAGACTCCGGGATACCCAGACGCGCCCATCACCTCTCCAGGGAGTAAGTATCAGCCAGGCTACAAGTACTACGCCAACGGTCCACGCCTGCATGAATGGTTGCAGGCGATGAATCGCGAGGTGCTCAGCAAGTACGACACCATCACCGTCGGAGAGATGCCTTTCGTGCGCAGCGAGGAAGAGATCTTGAAGGTAGTCGGCGCTAAGCGTGGTGAACTCAACATGATCTTCATCTTCGAGATGGTCGACATCGATAACGATGAAACTGGATTCCGTCTCACCCTCCGGGACTGGAACACCAACGAGATCAAAAAGATCTTCAACAAGTGGCAAACGCTGATGATTGAACGCAATGGCTGGAACAGCTTGTTTATCGAGAACCACGGTATAATCACTTGAGCGTGCAACCTCAAATGAAAGCCACTGACAACGATCCGCCAGACAACCCTCGCTCCGTGTCTCGCTACTGTAGTGACAAAGACGAATACCGCGAGCTCAGCGCCAAGCTCCTCTGCCTGATGCAGACCACCCTCTCCGGCACAATCTACGTCTACCAAGGCGAAGAGCTCGGGCAACGCAACATGCCACCCAGCTTCGAGCCATCCGAATACAAAGACGTCGAAACCATCAACTACTGGGAGAAGGTAAGAGCCACCCTTTACCCGCGAACAAACATCAACTGACAAAATCGTCCCAAACAGATGAAATCCCTCTACCCCGACAACGAAGAAAAGCTCGCCTTCGCCAGACGCGTCATGCAGCGCAAAGCCCGCGACCACGCCCGCACCCCCGTGCAATGGACCGCCGAGAGCCCCAACGCAGGCTTCTGCGACCCCCAGACAACGCCCTGGATGCGCGTCAACGACGACTACAAGACCGTCAACGCCGCCGCCCAGCGCTCGCATTCCGACAAAGACTCCCTCTCCGTCCTGCAGTTCTGGAAGCGCGGACTCGCAGCCCGCAAGGAGCACAAGGACGCTTTGGTGTATGGAGATTTCGAGCTGCTGGATCCCGAGGACGGGCACGATCAGATTTTCGCGTACAAGCGGAGTGGGGAGGAAGAGGCGTTTGTGACGGTTCTGAACTTTTCCGAGGACGAGGTTGAGTGGGAGTTGCCGGAGAAGGCTGGTGTGAGGAAGTGGGTGGCCGGCAATTATACGGCGGGCGCGCCGGACAAAGCCGTCAAGGGGAAGATTACGCTGAAGCCGTGGGAGGCGCTGCTGGGGATGTGTTGAGCTGTGGGTGGGTTCTAGTGCAGTGTTCCCAGTAGTTGGAACGATCCTCGTGTATAACTGAAGCAGCAGTAGTAGTGGCTGCAGAAGCTCACTACTGTTACATTGAAGGAAGTTTACTAGATACTTGAGTAGAAAGTAACACGCAATCCACGACAGCTTACCACGAGCGAAAGAGTACACGTAGCGAAGAACGCAGCGACGACAGAAGGAACTGGGAGGAGAGAAGCATGGCTTTCAACAGCTTTCAGCATTGGATACTGTAGGTTTCGAACAACAGAATAAGTCTTTTTGCTATTCGTACACGTCCAAGCGGTGGGGGCAGAGCCTACAAAACAACGTACTCAAAAATCATGTAGCGCTTCACGAAAAGATCCCATGCCGCTTCCCATAACTTTCCGAGGAAGATTGGGGAAGCTAAGCTCTCTGATGGGGTCTTCGGATCGCGGATTTGATATCAATAAAAACGCCTTTTCGCATGCAACAGAATATTCCGACCCAATCAGCAGATCCCAGTTCGGTGTTGACTGAAGGAAGCCATGTCGCTCATACAAAGTGTAAAGGAAGAGAGAGAGAGAGCAGACATTTCAAATCGGTATTTTCAAGAAAACGTGCTCGCCGACACATGCATGCGCCTGTCTGCCAGTTCGTGATAAAATCCACCACGCCAGCCCGCCATGTGTCGTGTATAATGTTTGGGTCGAATTCTGTGCAGAACGCTCAGATGATAGAAAAGCGCGCTTTGACGTTGGGGAGATGGAAACAAACGCCAGATCCTTCTTCGAGGTTTTGTATGCTTGTGGAAAAATTCAATTACATCAAGGGTGTGCGGACGCCTTGCAGACGTGCTCCACAACCTCAGGCGGGAGACTTCGTGTCGACTTCCATCTTGTCTTCGCCCTTGGCGGTCACCGGCGATACGGACATCGCCTTGTCGCCTCCGTCGGATGACGGCTCTTTCTTGGTCTCTTGTTTGACAACAGGAGTGCCATTGCCGTTCGAGGCAGGCTGTGCGGACTCTCGCGGAGCGGTGGTCTTGGGTGCTGCATCTTTACCCGCGATCTTCACGTACATCTCCTTGAGCTTCTTGCCCGACACTCGCTTGCTTTCTTTGGTACTTTGCGGCCAGTGACGGTTGGACACGAACTCCCACAGACTGTCTTCGAGCGAAGCATTTTGCTTGATGTGTGGGTGGTTCGTGATGTGGTTCCCGATGGCGACGAGGCTGACTTTGATGAGCTTCAGGCGGGTCATGTCATCAGGGATCTTCTTCTTGTTGGCACCAGAAGCGCGAGCGAGGTGTTCGTTCATCGGAGCGAGGACATGTTGCAGCTTCTTGTCGTGTTCCGAAAGCGGCTTCGCGTTAGATCCGTTCACCATGGGTGACGAGTTGACGCGCTGGTGACCCGGACGGGGCTGCTCGGCTTGGCGTTGGCGAATGCGCTCTCGGTCCTCGGTGCTGATCTTTCTATGACCATTTGGCGACCCCTGGTCACGCGGGCGACGGTCCAGACTATTCCTAATGTCGGACTGGTGTCGGTCGTTGGACTGGCCCTTGCGATGATGACCAGGCGCCGGGCTGGCTGAGCCATTGGGAGTTCCGAATCGCCCATGGAAGTTGCCAACGTGCTTGCGGTTGTTTCGGTGGTGGTTCTCCATCGCTCTCCTGGCCTGGCTGTTGGCGCCGCCACTAGTCTTGTCACGAAGGACACTGACCAGGTAGCCAGCGCGGCGGACAAGATGAACTGCACCAGGGGACTTTGTGGTCTTGGTTTCGCTCTTCTCGCGCTCCTCCTTCTGCCCGACACGATGCTCTTCGAGGAACATCTTGTGGCCCATGTCAAGATCAGGGTCGTCGCGGATGGCAGCCCAGGCTCCCATGCCGTGGCGTGCAATGCCTACGGTGAGCATGCCGTCTTCTCTGGCGCCCCAGTCGCACGTGTACGAGGCCGGTTTGGAGGCCTCGGGAATGCGGAAGTTTCTGGGGTCTTTGACTTGGCCAACAAGCTCCCGGATCATGCGCATGTCAATCGGACGCTCTCTGATCGTCTCTGCGTTGATTCGCTTCACGCCGCGGAAGTCGTATAGGACGGTCTTCCTTTCCTTCTTCGTGACTTGCTTGCCGGTAGTACGCTCGAGCTCAGCAAGACGATCAGACTCAGCCTTAAGGAGTCGATCGGCTTCATCAACGACCGCCTGCAGAGTGTCCCGGACGACATCAATGTCACGACTGAGTAAGCGAGCCTCGCGGACAATCTCGTCGGGCTTTTCTTCGAACGCGCCAAATCTCTCGTAAGACCTGATAAGGTTACGGCATTCCTTTTCGCCCAGAGGTCGCTTGGGATCACGGCCGCGATCAGTGTCATCATCATCGTCATCTGAGCCAATGTCAGCCGCGGCTTCAGCGGCAAGGTCGCGCGCCCTTTTCTTGGCAGCACGCTGCTCACGAGCCTCGTCGACAGGGGCTTTTCTCTTGCGTGGCTGGTTCGCCTCGATGACGCTTTCGAGATAGGCCTCTTCCTCCTTCTTGCGCTCTTCTTCCTTGATTTTGTCGAGTTCCGCTTGTGGGATGATCTGGTCCCATTCAAGGTCGACTTTGACGTCAGTATACTCGAAGCTGCGCAGGAACTCTTCGCCGCCATCAGTGGTCATGCCTTCGGGCTGCTCGGTTCTGTGCTCCTCTGCGTTCTCGAGTACAGCATCAATGTCAAGCTCCTCAAGCTTGCGCTGATTGTTGGTTTGCTCGAACATCTTCTGCCCACGTTTCTTCAGGATGCGAGAGATCTCATCCGATGAGGTAGGCTCTATCGCTTTTTCACCAGCACGAGCCAACTTCTCCTTCATGATGCTGTTGTCCTTGTCGGTGACACCACGCTGAATGGTGATGAACTCGAGCATGAGCTTGTTTCTCGCGCGCTCCAAGACTTCTTCCTCGACCGTGTCTTTCGAAACCAAGCGGTAGATCGTGACAGGTTTCTTCTGACCAATTCGATGAGCACGCGCCATGGCCTGCAAGTCGGCTTGTGGGTTCCAGTCCGAATCGAACAAGATGACGGTGTCAGCAGTCATCAAGTTGATACCGAGACCACCAGCTCGGGTGGACAGCAGGAAGCAGAAGTCCTGGCTGTTCGGAGCGTTGAAGTGGTCGATCGCCATTCTCCTCGCGCCAGCAGCAATGGTTCCATCCAATCGTTGGAATTGGTGACCGCGGAGATTGAGGTAGTCGCCCAGGAGGTCCAACATCTTCACCATTTGACTGAAGATCAGCACACGGTGGCCGTCCTTCTTCATTTTCGTTAGAAGCTGGTCGAGTAGCATCATTTTACCACTGCTGGTGATGAGGGCTTTGAGCTGCTCTTCGCGGGAGCCGGACGTCCCCTCCAAAATGCGCTCCTCAGCATTTGGGAACATGAAAGCATGGTTACTTGCTTTCTTCAGCTCCATCATGATGTTGAGTAGGGACGCTTTCTGACCCTTGGAGCCAGCGTTTAGTGCTGTGTAATTACGCGTCAGGATGTTCTTGTAGTACTCGAGCTGGACGTCGGCAAGCTCAACACGAATAATCTTCTCGGTCTTGGGCGGAAGGTCACCTTCAACCTTTGCCTTTGTGCGCCGAATCATGTACGGGGAGATTGCGTTTGTGAGCTCAGCAATCTTCTCGCTGGCATGTTCCGAAGTCAGATCAATTTCTTCGTCGACCTTGACCTTGCCAGGCATGAGGAAGTCCATCAGCGCAGAGAGCTCGCTGAGCGTGTTCTGCATGGGTGTGCCGGTGATGAGGAGTCTGCTCGGCGCGCCAAATTCCATGAGCTTTGCGTAGAGCTGCGAATCGCGATTTTTCAGGCGATGAGCTTCGTCGACAGCCATGAATTGCCACTTGAGTTGGGACAAGAAGCCAGCATCGGCAAGAACGTACTCATAGGTGGTGAGTAGAACGTTGAACTTGACCTTCTTGTAATTGCGAGGATCAACAAGAAGCTCGTATTCGCGGATGATCTTGCGTGCCTCCTCGTTGCCGTTGTAGACAACGTAGTTGATGTCAGGAGTCCAGTTGTCAAAGGTATCAGCCCAAGCCGGCATGGTGGACAAGGGCACAACGACGATGAATGGCCCTTGTTGTCCGCGCTCATGCTTCAGCCAGTCGATGAAAGATACGGTCTGAACAGTTTTGCCCAGACCCATCTCGTCTGCAAGGATGACGTTGTTGCCTTTGCACCAGTGGTGAGCCAAGAAGTTGAGTCCATGGATCTGGAACTCGCGAAGTTCTCCACCCTTGATGTAGTCTGGCTGTGTTCGGAAAGGTTTATAGTCAGAACGCGTTGCCAGGCTTGCCTCGCGCTGGTTTGTCGTGGGCATCTTTGACGTCCTGTCCAGGTAGCGATCAATTTCTGTTTGCGCGAGCTCACTGATCAAAGCTGCCGGCTCCCAGGTGCAGAAGTCGTATGGGAGACCTTTCCACTTGACGTAGTACTCGGTGTCGTCGTCGCCGTCCTGAGCGCTGATGATACGCTCGACCTTCATGTACTCGTTGAGAGAATCCAGATAGGTCTCACGGTCAAGGTTCCACTTCTCCTTGTCTTCGAGAGCAGTGTCCGGGTGGGCGACATCCAGCTCAAGCGAGATGACCTTTCGGTAGTAGTTCTCCACACGACGAATGCCCTTGCAGTCTTTGAGTACATCCCATGGTTCCCATGTGGCATGGTAATGTGATTGGCCTTGCCATTTGATCTGTAAAAGACAACGTCAGTATATGTACGGGGTGCACATTATGGGTCGCAACTTACGTAGTACTCGTAGTCTTTCTTGGTAGGGTTCTCCCCATCTAGGTACTGGTCAGTGTCCTGTTCAACCGAAAGAGGCGACATCAACATACCTGCACCCTCGTTCAGCCTGTGGTTGAGGACTGTGTCGACGGATGGTCCTGTCGGCTCGGGCACCCAATTGTTGGGCGTTACGTCTTGGTCTTCTTCGCTCAGCCCGTAATCGTCCTCCTCGTTATAGTTTGTAACTTTTGCTGCTTGACGTGTGGAGAATCGCACTTCACCCACTTGAGGCGTCCCTGCGCCTGATGCAGATGCCTGCTTTTGGCGCCGGTGCTTTCGGGCGAAGGTACGCCCTTTGGCGCCGCCGTATACATCGTCCTCTTCGGAGCCAGCCTCATCAGACGAGGGCTGAATAGAGGAGTTGTTGCCGGTTCGTGCTGAGGCTACTGTTGTCAGTCTTTGGTTCCGAAGACACGGGGTGTCCAGGTCGACTGAGGAGTTCATACCTGGGCGGGAGCCAGTGGTCTTCTGGCGCTTGCGTCTCCTTCCGGGGTTGACATCGTCAGAATCATCCTCTTCGTCACTCGTCTCAACCTGTACACTCAGTCAGTACATTCCGTCTTTCCCGACGCGCCTGAGAAAGTGCACGTACCACTCGGTGTTGAGGTCGTGCTCGGCCCTGTGAAGCGGTGTCAGTGACGATGTCGGTTGAGGGTGGAGGATCATACGTACGCTGCGACGGAGACCGTATAGCTCTGGGTTCTGCTTCATGTACTGCTCGTCGTCCACGGTCCCCCTGCGCTTCCCCGACCGCACGTCTTCTTCTGATGAGGAGCCGTCGTGTCGCATTCCATTTGATGCCTCGGGTGGTGGAGTTTCTTCGTCGAAATCTGCGTCCTGCTCCTCGGCTACCTCATCTTCCTCCTCTACCTCAGAAGTAGCCATGTCTTGCATTGCACTGTCGTCTGAGGCTTCTTCGTGTGTCTGATCATCCATGTGCGATGCAGTAGTCGGAAGGTCATTGACGTCTGAGAGCGGGCTCTCGCTGCCAGCCCGGCGTGGAGGCGAATCGGAGTGGTCGTCATCGTGGTCATCGGCATATCCATTCATGTTTGACATGTCGTCGGAGTGGTAGGTGTAGGGTGGGAGGTGTATTGGCCCCACTAAGTAGAAGACAGTCAGTAATGTATCTTGGGCTCTGGCAGTCGGAGCCAACTGAGATTTTCCGTACGGCCAGCCAGCATGTACGCGACCGGTTCCCCCACGAGAACGGACCGTATTGCTGCGAAGAACGCGACAATACAATGTCCGACCGGTAAATGCGGCCTCGTGATGAGTTACCGATGGAGTGCGCTGGCCGTCGTGGAGGGCGATCCGAGGGCAGTGGTCCTTACAGGGCGATCTGCTAGCATCAAAAGTAGTCGTGCAAGTCGTTCTCGTAGTTCCGAGGCGGTTCTAGGTATGTCGGCGATGATATATGTTCGGATGAAGGCTCGGTCGATGGCTGACCGCGAGGCGCGGGTCGCGTGGTGTCGCGAGCAGACGGCGGTCAAAACTGGATAAAGAGTGTGGAGAACAACCACTCGCAGACCGAAAGTCGCTTGGGCCAGGCAGTATGAATTGTAGGGGTGTGGCCGGTATGGCGGTGGTGTTAGGATGTGGAAGTGGTGTGGGAGGTCTGGACTTAGACGTGAGAGAGAGAGAGCTGCGCAACGTCTTGGCAACTGATGAACATCTCTCCGCCAGCGGCGACGACGTGCAACAACTCAAATTCTATTGACTATCTTACCTATTGTCAGGCGCCATCGTGCTTTTGGACAATCAATCCATTCAGTCAATGGTAGTACATAACTTCCTCATCACAATCGATGTATGTCGATCTATATATGTATATACATGTATCCTTCTCTACTCACACCTCAATCGTCTCCACTAAGAGTTAGAGGTTTTCAGCTCTCAGTCTCGAAAGCACTCGCGGGTTTTGACACTTCACTATCGAGATGATACGAATATGGGACAAGTGCCTGCTTGCCTCCCGCATTGAAGACTAGGTCTCGTTCACATTCCCCTACATCACATGACACGTGGGTTACCCTTCCATCCGGGGTTTTGTCGTTCTGGTGCAACACCTTGCAAGTACATTTCTCTTGAAGACGAAAGGAAATCTCTTGACCTTAACACCGAAGTTGACAGATGCCTAGGTATGCTAATAGACACAACAAGGATCGCTGTGTTCCGGCGGACGATTCGATGGTCGTTGTTGGTTCGCCAGGTACGGTTGGTCGATGTGGCGCGATACACCTACTCGCATGGCCGATTCTCGATTCAGTCTTGTCGTCTCGATCAAAGGTGGCATTTGTTGCGTGGTCGAGCAGTAATCATACATTTACATTCCTACGTATGTTTGACCGTGGCGGAGGACGACCATCGTCAGCTGGACAGTTGAAACGTTCACTATGGAAGAAATCCGAACAAAGCGGGTCCACATGCTCAAAAGACTAGCATATACATACCCACAATCTCACAATACTTGAGCAAGTGTAGGCAAACACTGAAGTATCGAATAAAGTTATTCAGATGCCGTGGTGTAGCAAACGAGGTGATGTTAGAAAGGATACCCTTTGAGCATCAGGGTTAGTGTTGGAGTTAGTCCTCAGCCTCTACCAAAGTTTGTCGAATGGACAATCCTGCTGGCACCAGCATATTTATAGCGCATTGGAATTGCTGATACTATCGCCTGCGATAGACTGATCCAGTGAGACAATGGTATTCGGAGACCGCTCTCTCACTGATTCAAGGGTGACTTGGACATCAGCCCTAGGAAGTTGTTGGTACTACCATACTGTGATGGATCGACAAACTTTAGTGTGAACTGAGGGGCCAAACAATACATAATACTAGAAGCGTCCCCCACTATGAAAGGCGCCAATTAGGTGCGAGCGACGTAATTTCATCTTCGACATCCGCCCAGGTAAGAATTTACTGTCACCAACTCCTCTCCACCTCACCTCCACCCACCTTCAGGCCCCGAGTCCCAGGGAGACAGCCCAACCACACCGCGACTCGATCCATATCCCCTCCCTGTCACCGGCCTGGGCGTCTACCGCAAACATGAGCGACAAACTCACCCGGTGCGTTCACTGTCACTGCCCTGCCCCGCGCCCGCGCCCGTCATCTGATTCACCGCACCGTCGCATGTCGGAACGTTGAAAGGACACCCAAGCTCATACTCTCCCCTCACAGTATCGCCATCGTCAACGCGGACAAGTGCAAGCCGAAGAAATGTCGTCAGGAGTGCAAGAAGTCGTGTCCCGTCGTCAAGACCGGCAAGCTGTGTATCGAGGTCGACCCCGCCAGCAAGATTGCCTTCATCAGTGAGCGTCTGTGTATCGGATGCGGTATCTGTCCCAAGAAGTGCCCCTTCGACGCCATCCAGATTATCAACTTGCCCACAAACCTCGAGAGCCAGGTCACCCACCGTTACTCCGCCAACAGCTTCAAGCTGCACCGTCTTCCCATGCCCCGTCCTGGCCAGGTCTTGGGTCTGGTTGGTACCAACGGTATCGGAAAGAGTACCGCATTGAAGATTTTGGCCGGAAAGCTGAAGCCCAACCTTGGCCGCTTCGAGGACCCGCCTGACTGGGAGGAGGTCCTGAGGTACTTCCGTGGCTCCGAACTTCAGAGTAAGAAGACCCGACATCAGGATATGCAAGGGAGGCGAAAGCTAAGAAAACAACAGACTACTTCACAAAGGTTCTCGAGGACAACCTGAAGGCCATCACCAAGCCTCAGTACGTCGATCAGATCCCCAAGGCGCTCAAGGAGAAGGTCGACAGATCCGTTGGCAACCTCATCACCACACGATGCGATGTCAGCGAGGACAGACTCAAGGAAATCAGAGAGACTCTTGGTGCGTTCTATCATCCTAGTTCAGAATTACCAGGCATACTAACGTTGGCACAGAACTCGACGTTGTCTGGGACCGTGACATTGACCTCCTCTCCGGTGGTGAGCTGCAGCGGTTCGCCATCGGCATGGTCTGCGTGCAAAAGGCCGACGTCTACATGTTCGACGAGCCTTCCTCCTTCTTGGATGTCAAGCAGCGTCTTGCCGCCGGTCGTCTGATCCGCAGTCTGCTTGGACCCGACAGCTACGTCATTGTCGTCGAGCACGATTTGTCCATTCTCGACTACCTGTCCGACTACATTTGCGTTCTTTACGGAAAGCCCGCCGTATACGGTGTGGTCACCGCCCCCTTCTCCGTGCGTGAAGGTATCAACATTTTCCTGGACGGTAACGTTCCCACCGAGAACTTGCGTTTCCGCGATGAGTCGCTGCAGTTCCGCATTGGTGATGCGAGCGAGGACTTCCTGCTTGACAAGTCTCAGGGCTTCACCTACCCGGCAATGGAGAAGACCATGGGCAACTTCCACCTCAAGGTCGAGCCCGGCACATTCACCGGCTCCGAGATTCTGGTCATGATGGGAGAGAACGGTACTGGTAAGACGACATTCTGTAAGATGCTTGCAGGTGCTCTCAAGCCCGACGGCGACCAGAAAATCCCTCCCATGAACATTTCCATGAAGCCCCAGAAGATCACACCCAAGTTCCAGGGTACTGTCCGCCAGCTCTTCTTCAAGCGCATCAAGACTGCCTTCATCAACCCTCAGTTCCAGACTGATGTCTACAAGCCGCTCAAGATGGACGACTTCATCGACCAGGAAGTCCAGAACCTGTCTGGTGGTGAGTTGCAGCGTGTCGCCATTGTGCTCGCTCTTGGCATGCCCGCCGACATCTACATCATCGACGAGCCGTCCGCCTACCTCGACTCCGAGCAACGTATTATCGCCTCGCGTGTCATCAAGCGTTTCATCATGCACGCCAAGAAGACCGCTTTCGTTGTCGAGCACGATTTCATCATGGCCACTTACCTTGCCGACCGCGTCATCGTCTTCGACGGTCAGCCCTCGATCGACTCTCGCGCACAGTCGCCCGAGTCCCTGCTCACTGGCTGCAACAAATTCCTCAAGGCTCTGGACGTTACCTTCCGCCGCGACCCCAGCACCTACCGCCCGCGTATCAACAAGCTCCACAGTGTCAAGGACGCGGAGCAGAAGGCCGCAGGAAGCTACGTAAGTCTTGTTGAATCCACAATTTCAATTCTAGAACGTTTTGTGCTAATTATCACCTATAGTACTTCTTGGAAGAAGAGTCTTGAAAGGCGTCACCGACGACGACAAGAGAGATGCAGCAGCAGGCTGGCAACTCAGCAGCCGTTCTTCGCGCCGGGCGGGGACAAAGCGCCGCCGCGTGATCAAGAGCGGCGCCGACGACATGCTGGAGCTCGAGGGCGCCGCGGAGGACGAGAAGGAAGAAGGCGACCTTGCCCGACAGACGCCACCATCGCGCGCACCGTATCGGTGCGCGAACGGTGGTTTACTCCAAGTCGATCGCCAGGCAATGGGCATCGACAACAACAAGCCTCGATCACACCGTCTTCCCGTTCCTCCATTCCATGCGGTGGCACGCCTGCTGCGGCCTGCTCACTAGTGGCGTCCGGCGGCATGCTACGAATGTTATGGGGAACGACACTAAAAAAACGACACTACGGAAAAGGTGTCGTGACGAGTTTATAAAAATCATTTGACCACTAGTACAGACAACAAGGTTCTCGGGAAAAAGTTCAAAAAAGGGACTCACATTATCGAGAGCGGTTCCACATAACTCTTGTCTCATCGTGCACGCAAGACCTGTTTTTGTTTCTTTTAGTAGTTGAGAAAAAGAGGAACACTTACTATTCTGCTGTCTAGGCCGCCATGACATGCCGTGGATTTTTTTCGTAGTTGTATGCTCGTTTTTTCCATTCACTGTTTTTTTTTTTGCCTTGCTGCTGTCTAATCTCAGTTTTCTGCTCTCCATACCACTTCTGGACACACGTACGGCATGAATCTGAAAGCGGCCGGACAAGCGTTTGTCCGCTTTGGTCCGTATCTCGAGCTCGATCCGCGAGCTTGTCCAGTAGCGAAGAGTTCCGCAATGTTCCGTATTGAATGATCTTTTTTAGTAACCCAAGTGGTCAATGGTGGGGCAACATGCCTAGTGATCTCCTGTTGCTTCGTCTCCCTGCCGTCCCACTGCAAGCTCCACGCTTGTATCGCTCGCCCTATTAGTTCGACCCATCAGGTAGAATTACACGAGCCTCACCAGAAGTACAATCACATGCGCCTCGACGGAGCGGGTAGGCCGTTGCGCGTTGTTCTGTTGTTGTTGTTGTTCGGCCGGGCCTGTCTGGCGGCGGTCGTAGTGTTGATTTTAGGTCTTGAGGCCGAGAGCGGGAACGGACCAGCTTCCGAAGAAGTCAAGGTTGAGCGAGAACCTGAAGAAGCACCCTAAACCTCCTCGATCTCGCCCTCCTCGCTACCACTTTGGAGGGCGACTTCCTCCTTGTCGACGACCATTGCGTCTGGGTCGGGTTCCTTGCTGCGGCGGGAACGCTGTAGTTGTTCAGTTAGCAAATGAGTCTGGCAATCAAAGACTAGAAGAAGGCTCACCTTGTTATCACGTCTGCTCGACATGCTGGCCTCAGACTCTCTGCGCTTGCGGACACTACCCGGTCGGCTGCCGACGACTTCGTCGTCTCCGTAGTCCAGCATGGCGTTCTTACCCCTATCGCGCGGGTCTGCACGCGAAGCATACTTGCGCTCGCGCTCCATCTCTTGCTCCCGCCTCTCGCGCTCGTACATGCTCTCGTACCTGTCGGACCTGCGTTCGCGCGGCGGCTCCCTGTCGCGGCTCACGTAGCGATCACCCTCACGGCGGTCGCGCGGGGGTGGTGTGAGCCCGAACGATGCCTTACGGTAAGTGCGCTCGCGATCGGCCTGGGCCTTGCGACGATCGGCCTCGTAGGCATCGATCTCTGGCGTGCGGGTGCGGTGGCGACCACTGCCACGGTCGCGGCGGTCATCGTAGTCGTAGGATCGGCGGTAGTCGCGCTCAGGACGAAGAGAGCGATCACGCCTAGTGTCGCGACGGGCACGGTCGCGCTCAGCATCGTCTGCCTTCTCTTGCAGGCGGCGGATGTACTTGGAAAAGGCAATCTGTCTAGCCTCGTCGTCGAGAACTTGATACTCTTTGAAGCTTTCAAGCCTGGGCCTCACACTCTCAAAGCTATCGTCGATGTTGACTTGCGGCTCGAGGTGCTTGATGATGGATCTGAGGTTGTCCACTGCCTTCTTCTGGTTTCGTTCAGCAAGTGCCTTGTCTTCATCAACACGCTTGAGAATCTTCTCCATGAGCCTGTCGTGGACCAGCTTCATCTCTTGGTGCGACCACTTGGACGATCGCTCGTCTCTGTGCATGACGGAAGAGAACTCGTCCAAGCTCGTTTCAGGAGTCATCTCATAGCGTTGGTCATCCAGAATGTCCAGGGCGTCGTTGCGCTTGGAGCGGATCTTGCGCTCCTCGTCTTCCACAACATCCCAGAACATATCGAGTGGGCCACTGCCTTCAGTGCCGACAAGGTTCAAGAAGCGCTCATCTTCGGCAATTTGAGGAACCAGGTTCTGCCATTTGCTGCCGGCAGTGATCTGGCCCGTGGCCAGCTTCTCTTGGAGAAGCGCTCTGAAGCCGTCGCGAGCCTGGCGGTCACGGCGATCCTTGTTCTTCTTGTCTTTCTGGCGAGCATCGTTCATGTGACGTTCCAGCTGCTTGATATGCTGGTCAAAGCTTTGAAGCACGTCGACTTTGTGCAGGGACTGGAGCGCATCGTCGTTTGCGAACCGCTCGTTGCTCATGATGGCATCCTGCGCCTCTGCCCACTTCGTGTCGGCATCCAGTACGGTGGCTCTCATCAAATCGGACAGGCGGTCCAATGCCTCCCTACGAGTCGCAACCTCTTGCTCCGCGTGCTGCTTCTTCAGTCCCAGGATGTACTCCTCAAACAGCTGTCGTCGCTCTTCGTCATCGCCTGCATTGCGGAACACAGCCTCGCGCTCAATGATTGGGCGTGCAGTCCTCCAGCGAGTGTAGTGCTTGATCTCCTCGTGAGTCTTGAGCATCGCCCTGAACTCCTCCCTAAGCTTCTCGCGACGCTCCTTCTCCTTGTTCCTCTCCTCTTCCTTCTGCTCAATACAATAGTCCTCGAAAGCGCGCTTGCGCTCTCTCGAATCTTTGATTGCGCGGTAGTCGCGCTCCTTGACGACAATGCGCAGGGCATCGGTCCAGGGCGTGTCGTACTTGATGTTGTGTTTGCGCAAAAGCTTGAAGAAGGCATCCTTGGCTTGCTCGGCGCTCGCAAAATCAGGCTCGTCTGCTTTGGTGGGCATAGCACCCCTGAAGCCAGTGTTGTCACCACGGCCCTCCCATGGCTTGCTTCCATCGAATCCTGACCTGCCATGGTCGCGATCATCCCTCGGATCTCTCCTGTCGCGGCGCGCAGGCGGACCATAGCCGCGCTCAACAAGATCCTGGGAGGGCGCAGCCGCGAAAGCAGGGCCGCGAGGGACAATTACAGGAAGTTCCCACCTGGTCTCGTTGGTGCCTTTGTTGTAATAGTAGGTGCGGCCATCGGCGGCCTTCGCATCGGCCCAACCTGCTTCGAAATGCGCCGGAGTGAGCTGTGAAGATGGGCCAGTGGGAGGGATGGCGACGTTCATTTCTGCTGGCTTGTCCCAGCTGGTTGCGCGCGTTTTCGCATTGTAGTAATAGACTTTGCCGTCTGGCGCTGTGGCCTCCTTCCAGTCACTCATTGTGTCAGTAATGGTAGGGCCGAAGTTAGAACTGGTGGATGTGATGTGGGAATGGTATTGGCAGTGGCATACAGAACAGTGTCTGTGAGGTAGCTGTCGCAGCTAGCAGAAGTTCGAGCGAGGGCAGGACAACGCGACGTTAAATTTCGCTTAGTCAGGCGCATGCATGCCTCAGTACATCCATCTCCACTCCACACCACTTGGCTGAAGATACGTAGGTACATCTACAATCCAAATACATGTAGGTAGTTGACAACCGGCTTTAAAGAATCGAGTGACACCTGAGAGTTGCCATCTAGCATATGCCATTGTGTAGGCAAAAAACTACTGTATGCTGCGTCAAGTAATTGAAACGCCCTACGCCGCCCGCTATATCAAACCCAAACACCAAAACAGGACAACCCATAATTGTCCGCCGCAGAACCGTGATTAAAACCAGTAATAAGAATGTTCATCAAACATTGCCTTTGCCCGCCACCTATGCCTTCAACCTCCTCTCTTCACACTTGACGCACACCGGGTCCTCACTCTCGCCTCGAAGGAAGTATCGTCCATCTTCAAACTCACCACCGCATTCCTACTGATAGTTAGCATAGGTCCGAACAACGAGAGGATCTTGTTCCTCCCATAAGAACATATGGGTGGTTTAACTTACCAGACAACAGAAGCAGTTCGCATGCCACTCGCTGCCCAACGCCTTGACGACCACATCCGTCACCGGCTTCCGACACTTCCTACACTTGGCACTGTAGCGGTGCGTGTGGCAGTCGCAGCACCACGCGTACCCATCCTTCTCTACGAAAGGCGTGCTCGCATCGAACGGGTCGCCGCACTGCGCGCAGAAGAAATGGCCGGCGTGCCACTCGGCGCCGCATGCCACGATGACTTCGCCCTCGATGGGAGTCTTGCAGGACTTGCAGCGCGGACTAAACATCTCATGGAAATCCAGGGCGCAGTAGAAGCGCAGTGTAGGCTCGCCATCCGCTTCCTCCGTCTCGTAGAGCTCGTCAACAGTAATGTGTTCTGGCACAACTCGGGTTTCGCGGGCTGTGATACGCTCCAGACGTCGGGAGTGCTGAGATTCGGGCTCCGGGTGGAATGCCACGTGCTCAAGGTTGGTGTCGCACTCGTGGCAGTTGAAGCATGACGGGTGCAAGCGTTGACCTGCAGCCGAAAGCACGCGACCCGCAATGGGCAAGGCACAGTGAGCGCAAAGAGCCTTGGATTGGCGGAGCGAGGGAGTGTAGTGTGGTGTAGACTTGGGTAGGGGGGATGTATTCGCATGGTGGTGCATGTGCGGCTGCTGGGTAGGAGTCGGAAGCGGGCGGTGCGAAGGTGCGCTAGGAGGCAAGGACGGAATAGGTCTTGATGAGAAGCCTGGTCCGTTCACGCTGATCGATGGAGCAGCCGATCTTGAGGGTTTGGAAGGTGACTCGAAGTTGATGACTGGTGGAGCCGTAGAAGATGGTCGCGTTGGTGACCTGGTCATAGCAGGTGGTCCACTCATACTTGATGTTGGCCTCATTGACGGTATTCTGGATGGTTGCTCGATGTTGATAGTCGGAGCACCTTGGAAGCCCGGAATCATGGATGCAGCTTCAGGTTCTTCAGCCAACACAGGGCTTGGAACGCCAGGGTCGTCAGGTAGGCAGATGGTTGGTATGGGAGGCATTGGCGAGGTTGGCCGCCCGGGGGAACTGATGGTCGGTGACGTGGCGTATGGTGTGCCATGTCCATTTTCACGAGGCGGTTCGATCCTTGGGATGGCTGAACGGTTGAAAGGCGAGGATCTAGGCGACTGCGATGTTGTATATGCAGACATGATCGAAGAGGGCGCGGCGGATGGCGTCGGCGTGAGAGCTGGTACTCGCGTTTCTTCGAGCACGACCTCCTTCTGCTGTTTCCAGCCTTGGTCGAAACTCACAATCGGGCGACCCAGCCTGTCGCTGACCGCGGTAGGTTGAGGCAGGTTGGGGCTTCTTGCACTTCTTTGCTTGCTAGTCGCGGCACGAATATCGTCGCCTCTGATTTCCTTGCCATCCTTGGTAGGAGGTGTGTGGCTGCCCAACGTTTCATCTTCAGTGTCTTCCACAACGCTGGTTGGTGTGAGCGGAAGTGATTCATTTGATGTGTATCCTGCGTTTCGTGATTGACTGGGCGGGTTCCTTTGGATCTCAACACGATTGATCTTTGACACCGCTTGAGGCATTGTAGGAGCCGAATTTGCGCGTTCCAGTCGTTCCTGTTGCATTCGCACTCGCGAGAATGGATTTTTGCGGATAAGGGAGGGCGATGATTGTGTTGGCACAGGCACAGGCCTGAGATCAGGAATTGGAAGTACCGGCTGTTGTTTCTTCGGGGGCGTTGCCTCCTCCTGTGGGTCCTCGAATATCTTGTCGTCGGGATGCATGTAGACTTTCTTCTCTCCGCTCAAGATACGCCTGCTGCCGCTACTCGTCCGCCTCCGTGCAGTATCGATGTCGTTCTTCACAGCTGCTGCGAGATCTCCATAACTCTTTCCAGACGGTGACCGAGATTTCTGGTTGACCAGAGCTGTCGTGGGTTCGATGGTCTTGTTCGCGCTGTCCATGCTTCCCCTCTTGCTCGAAGTAGGTGCATCAACTGAAGGTCTCCCAACGCCGGAGAATGAGCTGCGTGTGGACGCCTGCGGAATCACTTCGCGACTGTGCCTTCGGCTGTAGCTTCCCTTCTGCAAGTGTGAGGTGTAATCTTTCTTCACATCCGGGTTCTCGTAAGGAGCTTCAGGATTTGCGAAAGGCGAGTCTGGATGTCTGTGTTTCCACACCAGCTCCGCCGCCTCGTCTTGCGCATCACTGTGGATCTTTTGCTCCTCAGCAATGTCCATGTCTTCAAGAGCGGCGCGCAGTGATTGCGCTTCCTGCTTCTCCATCCATCGCGTTCCTTGCTCTTTGTAAATTGCACTTCGCGGCCTGCTTGATGTAGTGCTCTCAACAGGACTCTCGTTCCCGACAGTTGAAGGTGTGGTGGTCGGCGTCCTTGCAAGCGGGCGCCCAGCAAAGGGACTATTGCGACCGCCTGTAATGCTTGGCCTGCTTTGTACTGAGGTCTGGGGCGCGATCGTGGGCATGCTGTTGCTCTGTAGTAGAGATGGTCGTTCATTGCTGGCGATAGTCGCAGTTCCATTCGTCTCGGTCTCCGAGCGGCGGAGGCTGCCAAACTTGGAGGGCGGCGGAGGACGCGAGCCCACCGGACGGGGTTTGTTTGCGCGAAGGTCTTTTAGATAGCTTGCTGCAGGCAATGAGTGTAAGTCATCCTCTTGGACGGTCGAACATTCCCCTGATCTTGAGCTCCCAAACAGAGCACGCCGAGCCTGAATAGAAGGAGATACACGAGACTGCTGACCCATTTGCTCCTCGGACATGTATGAAGGAGAAGTCATCGCACGACCCTGGCTGCCCAACATGGCGGGCGCCGGCGGATGCAAGGTGGTGTTCGGGTGAGAGGTCGAGGTGGAAACGGTAGGAATGCTCGTGCTGTATTAGGGCATTGGGGTAGAAACGTGGATAAAGAGAGGACAGAAGAGACACAGTAGTGAGTGTTTGAGGGTCGTAACGAAACAGTAACGGCTGCTAGTTGTAGTCAAGTTGAATTGCGGTTCTTCATGTCAGTCGATTGATGGATTCAAAGGTCAAACGGCGGCGGTCGCTCTGAGGCCAAACACAGGCTGGTAACGGGGGCAACATCTCTTGAGAAGGTTTCCCCCCTCGGTCCGCGTCGCCATCTCTCTCAGCCTCAAGGAGACATCCTTGTCCGGCAAGATGAACATGACGAATTCAACGATACTTTATGTCGATGCTGCTGCTAACACTCCGATCTGGTTCTAGATGGATGCGAAACACGGTCTATGTGATATCATCGTCGTCACACTCGATTTCTACTGACATCTCGAGGAATTGCATGCGATTCTCTACCAGCAGCTCCCATGTCGAAGCCACATGGATGCTCCAAGCGTCTGCATGATTATGTATATCATCGTGGTTCACTTTAGCTTTCAGACACACGATCGATCGAGGTTACCTTTTTAAGTAAAATCAGAGCATGCATGCGTGCGCGAACTCCAATCCTGAATCATGACTTCTGCTTCTTACTTCTTCCATTATCTGCCTCCTACGCCGGAGAAATTTATTACAACTACCACTAGCGTGGGACAACTGAGAAGAACGTATTATTAGCCACTGAGAGACGTGAAGTAGCAGCAGTGGATCTCTGGCCCGAGAAGGAGCTCACGTGGTGTTACCACTAGCGATGAATCGAGAAAGCGACTCGTTAGCCATTGAGAGGCCTGATGCGATGAGAGTGCATCTCTGCTGCAAGTTAAAGCTCACGAGGTGGTACCAGTAACGCTAGAGGGTCCGAGTGCATAGTTGGCCATTGTGAGACTCGGTAATTGTGTTCAAAAGCCTGCACTAAACACAGCATAATTACAACCGTTGGAAATCATCATCCAAGAACAACCCGTAAACCTCCAGCCTTCCCAGTTGTAAAGAGTAAACGCCTTTCCCCTCTCACCACATCCAGTTCCCTTCAAGAAAATGCCACCCCGTATGAACCAATGACCAAAGTCCATCAAACAAAATCATGTCAAGGAATCCTGTGTTCCGGCGGTCTCCAAGGCACACCCAGAGCAGCGAAAATCTTGCGCTCGTCCATGCTCTCCACCAACGTCCCCTCGGTGATCTTCTCGCGCCCTTTGCCTCTCATGACGTCCTTGTAAAGGCCTCTCTGATTGAGGCGAAACCCCTTCGTGCTGGCGAGCAGGCGCAAGCTTCTGTTGAATATGTCGTTTCCTACATTGATAGTCTTGTCAGTAATGAACCACTCAGCAAGAAGGTACACTCGAGATCGTTACCGGTAAAGTAGATGAGAGCAGCGCCCCACTCTGCCGAAGGTACCAAGAGGAAGTCGATGCGCCTCCAAATCGTCTCTCCAGGGAGGCAGCACGCCCCATGCCATTTACTCCCGTCGCCGGAGGTGGCTGCCAAAGCGGCTTTGAGGAAGCCTTGTGAGAAGAGCTTTGGGACCAGCTGGTTCACTATTGCAATTCGGATGCGGTCGATTCCTGCTTCCGGGCACGTAATCAGAATGTCGATGTCACCGGAGTCTTTCGCACCGCGTCTGTAGGAGCCGCCGATGGTGATTTCGAATGATGGTTCGAGGTCGTGTAACGTTCTCTTTACAATCTCACCGTGCTTGGCCACTTCAGCACGGGGAATCCGCAGCTGGAAGTCTTCGAAATGTTCGATGCCTATCTTCTGGTTCTCGGTCAGGCTTGCACTGCTGAGCAGCTCGTCGAGCGTTGTGTAGCCTTGTCGGACCCAATTACTGGCCTGCACAAAGCCTGCGCCGTAGACGTTCATGAACGTCTGGAGGATCTGATCCCGGGGCTCTGCCAACGCGTTGTCCAGTCGGCGCAGTCGGTTGGTGAATACAATCTCTTCAATCTTGGTCGCCAACCGTTCTCCTACGTTGGGCAATGCCAAAGCTTCTTCCTTTGTACACACTTTGGTCGGATGGTTTCGCAAGGTAGCGATTGCTTTTCTGTAAGCCCTGGTCCTCCACTCATCCCCAAGCTGTCCGTAGTAGTTCGTCATTTGTTGAAGAATGACGATGGTCGCAGCATTGGCGGACCCGCTCGCTTCTCCGGTATGCTTCTGCATGCACTGAAACTTCTCGTGGAATGTCAATTTACTTCCATGAGGTCTCTCATGCGACGGACTGGCAGTCGTGCCGTCTGAGCTACTGGGGCGACTGTCGCCGTCTTCATCATCAAGTGGTACATGCTGGAGATCGCGTGCTTGACTGATTGCAGCACTGAGCTCATCTGTTTCTGCAAACTTCGATGTCTCGACGTCGGGAGCATCAGTAACAACAGCGGCTGTATCGAGTGTTGTGTGCCCAGGAACTGGATCGTTTTCGTCCGGCGACTGGGTCTCGCGCTGCCGAGTCCTAATATCCTTGTTTGGTGGCTTCAACTTGAGCGATATTTCGGAGCCGGCAGACGAGACAGGGGCTTGCTCTGTCAGAGGCAGCTTGGGCGTAGCCAATACAACACCTGAGACTTTGAATTGAGGTCTGCTGAAATCCAACAATGCCCGATACGCGATACATTCAGAAGGCCAACTTTCGTTGACAACAATGATGCTATCAGGCAAGCGATTTTTTTTCAAGAACTTGAGAAGCATCGCGTAATCCATGGCCTTGTCAAGAATCACGTGGGTGACGTGGTCACTCCAGTCTCGTTGCCATGTCGCACCAAAGGTGATGGCTTTTGTGATCCTCATCAAGCGAGCAGGATGCTTCTCATTGTTTGGGAAGAAGTAGAAGTGAAGGCCATCGAATATTTTTTGGCCTTGTGGCACCAGGGTCGCAACGCTCTCGCGCTTACGTTTCCCTGTCGCCTGAGGTATCGATGAGACTGGTGGTGGGGTGGCGGAGGCATTCTTCGAGAGCATGTTTGGTGAGTCAAATGTGGACCTTTGTAGCATCCCAGCCTGCCCTTGGGCGTGAATTTTCCGGCTTGTGACAGGGCCTACATCTGACACTGAGCGAGGTAATGATCTCGGACTTCTGGAGCCAGACTTTCCGGTGTCATTATTGCGGACGGGCTTGGTGTCTTTTATGATTTCAGCCTTTGAGGCGGCGGGCCTGGTACGGCGACGGCGCAAGGTTTCGATTGAATCTCGCAGGCCTTCATCTTGGTCATCGTCGCTGTGCTCAAGCGAAGCTAGTTCTTGGTAGAACTTGAGTTTCTGCTCTAGTCTCTGCTCCTCTGGGGTCGAAGCCATATCGGCGAGATGGATTTACTGTGATTCGTTATCATGAAGGTCCGCATCTCCGCCAGCTAAGAACACCTCAAGTGGCAATCAGAGTATGCAAGTGAGCAGTACTCATGGAAATTACGGTACATGTGATAGTGAACTATCCAAGGTCATGCGTCAGTGAGCTTATGCTGGCGTGAAGACATGTAAGTATCCAAACTCACGTCCAGTTTGTCGAGGGCAGGAGAGTTGAATGTTGGCGGCGTGAGACCAGACACTTGAGACAAGCGCGCGCGCTTGGCAAACTCGGGACATTCAAGACGCGACTCCCGTTTTACGGCAATGGACCAAACAAAATGCTAAACGGATCGCTTTGAGAGAAAAAAAGAAAAGAAAAGCTTCGTAGAGCAATTCCAACACATCAAACTCACTCTGGGAACCATGTACGGCGAACAAGCCGCCAAACTCGTGGCCGACGCCAAACGCACCCAAAACCTGCCCAACCTGCCCCCATACGCCAGCATAACCATTCAAGCCGTGACAAAAGAAGTCCGAGACCTGGACAAAGAAAACACGCACATCTTATCCGCCTACAGCAACCCTTCCGCCTCCTCACAATCCAGCAACCTCCAAAGCAGTAATGGCACCCAGATCAAATCCTCCTTCAACCCCTCCGAGGACCCCGCCACCGCCTGCTCGTTGATGGTCAACCACCTCAGCATGCGGCGCAACAAACGCTGCCTATTAGCCTACCACCGCACCCGCACAGACAAACTCGAGGAAATGATCTGGAACGGGCAGGATGTTCTCGGGGCGCGGCCGGCTTCTGCTTCTGCTTCGGGACCCGGTAGCGACGCTACTTCTTCGCTTTCGGCGGAAGAGGAGCAGTACGTGCACCAGTACAGCGAGCTTCTGGCGCAGTACAAGGGCCAATGGACGGATATTGACCTGACGGGCAGCCTGGAGCCCCCGCAGGACATTTTTGTGGATGTGAGGGTGCTGCGCGACGCTGGGGAGATTCAGACTGAGTATGGGAGTCTGAATCTTACGAAGAACAGTCAATTCTTCGTGCGAAAGGGGGACGTGGAGAGTTTGATCCAGCAGGGTTATGTGCAGGTGTTGAGATGAGGAATGGGAGGAGATGTAAGATGGAAGATTGGCTGGCTGCTGGGATTCGATCCAGATTGGACCCAGTATGAAGCCACGTCTCTCAGCAGGAGGTTTAAAGAAGGCTGTGCCGGTCGAGACGAGACATTTCCCGTCGCAATAGAAAGAAGGATCAGAAAACGGACAGATTCACGCCCGAAGCTACGATCTCGGCCCACGTCTGCTGAGCCCATCCCGAGGCATGGACATTGTTCAACTTGAACGCACCCAACAGACCAGAGGGCGGTCACAAAGACATCCGAAGCCTTTTTATCTGTCCTTTCTCGAAGACACAAATTCCGATAGGTGTTTCGACACTACTGGAGCCTTGGATTTGACCACCTGCCGCCACTAGACGCTACACCTTAAGGGAATGATGGCCAACACACAAGGAGAGTATGGACCACCCTTGAGAACGAAGGTCATAAGTCACGATGGGTGCAATTGAGAGCTCTATCTGCAGACAAAAACGATACGTATGCTGCTCATATATACAAAAGGGTATTATGTCATGTCAACTATGTAATACAAGGTATATAGAACCGACCGGTCATACACTGACCGAAAAGTACAAAGGCTCCACCCAAGAGTTCCCAATCCTATTCATGTCGCTTTCGTCCTAGCTGATCTGCGAGTACCTGCAGTTGGAGCGGGTTTCTCGAGCTTCTCCTTCTTAGCTGCAGCGGTAGTCTTCTTCGGCTTGTCTTCTTCCTCTTCTTCCTTGACGTCTTTCAAGTCCTCGGCTCCGACGTCTGCATCCTCATCGCTGTCCTGTCGTTGCTCGACTTTGGCAGCTTTACCATTCGCCTTACCTCTTCCTTTTGCGGCAGCTTTCTTCGGTGCCGGCTTCTCATCATCCTCATCCTCCTGCTCATCTTCAGCCTTGACCTTCCGCTTACGACCTTTAGCCGGTTTACTCTCAGCACCTTCCTCATCCTCCCCATCAACATTCCCAGCAACAGCCGCAGTCTTCTTCTGCACACTCGGCACAATCGCCGAAGTACGACCTCCAACCTTAAGGTGCACGATCTTCTCTCCATTAGGCAAGACATTCGCATCTGCGCCCTTCTTGCCTTTATCCCATCTGTACTTCATCAGCCAAGTTTCGGGGAACTGGGCCGAGTCGGCAAGCGTCTCGCAAGCGGTCGTGCAGATCGACGTGATCGAGTCGTGCAAGCGTTGGATCTGCTCGGGACTGAAGGTATTGCTGTACTGTTCGGGGTGCAGGCGGGCTTGGTAGAGGACTTCGTCGGCGACCCAGTTGCCAATTCCTGTTGCGAAGATTTGTTAGTCAATTTTTGAATGGTATGCAGTTTGTCCAACAGAACTCACCAGAGATGTTCGCCTGATCTAACAACAGCGCCTTGACAGGAACTCTCTTTTTCCCGAGTAAAGCTTTCAAAAACTCAAATGTGAACTTCTCCTTGTCAACTACAGGATCTGGCCCATTCTCCTTGAGAGGCGAGTGGTTCCTAATCTCCTCCGCCTCGCAATCCACCAGTCTAATCCTCGCCAAACGCCTCGGATCGACAAAAGCGATTTCGACCTCCTCTCTCTCAGCCTCCTTCTCAAACTTCATCAACCACTTCATGTACTTCGGCGGCCACTCCTCCGCTTCCTTGTCTTCTTTCTTCGATCGATAGTACCCCGTCTCCTCACTGCTGAACTTTACCCACCCCGTCATGCCCAAATGCATAACGGCATGAGGACTCTTGTCGAACGTCACGTAGAAGTATTTTCCTTGCTGGCCGACGCTTGTGACTCGGCGGTTTGTGGTTGCTTTTTGGAATTCCGAGGCCGAGGTGCCGACTTTGCCGTAGACAATGGTGTCTTCGAGGGCGGTACAAGAGGCTATTGTGCGGTTGAGGGTGTGTTTGCGGAGGTAGTGGACTACACGGGCGACTTCGCCGATCTGTTTGGGTTGGTTAGTTGGTTCTGGTGGCATTGGGGCAGAGATGATGTTTGGACTGACTTCGGGCATTTTACCGTGTATAGTTCTTCGTATTTATTCTTCGGGCCAGGGTACCTATGTTCAGGTGTTTGAATTGATCCTTCCTCTTATTGGCGATGCACTGCTTTGGGCAGGTGTATGTAGTTTGCCAGAAAAGGTACCGAAGCGCTATACGCGTCTCTCGAGTTGGTAGACGCGACGAACTGCTTGATGACGCCCACAGCTAAATCGAAATAATGGCAGGAGCACGTGACAACGTGAAACGCGATTGACGCGCTTGAAGCCACAACAATGCGACAATGCGATGCGATGCGCATGATCGCTTACGACAGCTTCTATGTACCGAATCGAGCACCCTTTCATTTGGAATGATATAGCGAATTGTTGGAATACCGCTTTTTCTTCGTCCGCATAATTGGTTCAAACATCCTACTTGGACACACCTGCGATCGGCGGGTCTTTTGACGACATAGCTACTACACAGACATGGTACATCGATTGCGAACACCACCGCCCCCACATACACACACCTAACATGCCTGTTATAGAACTCCAAATCCCTTCGAAGGTTAGCGGCCGACCATGGCGCTCTATACAACAACCCGCTCCCGCCAAATTACCTATTCCCTCCCTCCGCCGATTCCGACTCGCTCACCGACCTCGACATCCTCCTCGCCGGCCCTTTATGCACACCTTTCTCGCAAGGCGTCTGGAAACTACACTTGACCATCCCGCCCGAGTACCCACAAAGCCCGCCGACCGCCAACTTCAGAACGCCCATCTTCCATCCGAATGTTGATCCGCAGAGTGGAGGCGTATGTGTCGAGACGCTGAAGAGAGACTGGGACGCGAAGTTGACGTTGAGGGATGTGCTGGTTACGATCTGCTGTTTGCTCATTCAGCCCAATCCGGACAGTGCGCTGAACGCCGAGGCTGGGGCGTTGATTCAGGAAAGCTATGAGGTGTTTGAGAGGAGGGCGAGGTTGATGACGAGTATCAATGCGGGCATTCCCAAGGCTTTGGCTGAGGGTGTGAGAGAGGCACAGACGAGAGGGCAGGAGGATGAACCTACGGAATCTAAGCTTGGGGATACACCTGTGATTGATGAGAGCTTTGCTTCAGAGGACACAGTATGCAGGCCTCCAGTTCCTGCTCCCGCGCCCGTGAGACGGCGACGAGGAGTGGCTAGACTACGAAGTGCAGCTGCAAGCAGACGATCCGAAGGCTCTCCCACAGGTGCCGCGGGCATGCGAAGACAGCTACATCTACAACCAGTGGCAGGCCCGAGCAGCCGACCCTTCGTCACTCAAGGCAGCAGCAGCAGCGATCCATTCGGAATCTCCATCCAAGAAGATCCTCCACTCCGTACACCCCAACTAGACCCTTCTTCAGACGACGAAAGCACAAACTCCGCAGACCAAGAGAACGACTCCATCCTCTCACCAACAAAATTTCGCCAAACACCGCGCAAATTCGCCGGCACTCCTCGCCGCCCTCAAGGCGCACCGCCCGTCCCGTTAGGCGAGCTCACACTCGAAGACGCCACTTCTTCCGAAGCAGAATCAGAACCGGAAGCAGAAGCAGAAGCAGAACTCGAAGAACCCAGTCCTTCCTCGTCTCCCTCATCCCCCTCAGCCTCAATCGAAGAAGAGTACCCGCCCAGCCCACGCAAATCCCCCTCAAAATCGCCCGCAAAGAAAATGCCCATGCCCAGCTACTCCAGCAACCCCTTCTTCCAATCCCAACCTCAAGGCAGACCACAACACCGCAGCACAGCCGCCCTCTTCGGTCCCGGCGCCCGCAACTTCACCCCTCCCAACGGCCTCGCCCGCCCACTGGCTTCGGACTCGCCATACATAGCTTACGCCGAAGGCGACGACACAACCATGGCCGAACCCTCGCCCTCGCCACGCAAAGCCCGCACGGGCGGTCTTTTCCACCAACTCCCTGCTAAGAGAAGCGAGGTTCCCGCGGCGAGGACCCTTTTCGGCAAACCCGCTGGCGGTGCTGGTTCTGGCGTTGGAGCCTCCGGGTTTGGAAGCATCAACGGCAAAGCTGCTGCGACTGGGAATGCGGGTGCTGTCAGGAAGTCTCAGCGCAGCGGCAAGAGCAAGAGCCCGCCTTCTTCTGCGGAGAAGAGGAGGATGCATGATAAGCGGCTCTGGGACCTCTGTGGTGGCGATGTCAGGAAGTGGAACCGCGGTGATTTTGGGGCTGAGGAGGGGTTCGCTATGAAGGCTGCTAGGTGGTGATTTGGTTGGGGTTTTCGTTTTCTTCTTTGGACTTTACGGGTTTCCTTGTCCTCTATTTCTTGATGAATGGCGCTTTTGGGACTTGGCTTGGACTATAGGATGGGGTTTTAGGGTTTCGGATTTGGATGGGTTTGGTGTTCGGGTTGGGCTATGATCTGGGCTTGGGGTTTGGATTTCGTCTTGAATCACGACGGGAGTGGCTGGTCTGAGATGAGGTCGGAAATGGAATACAGTCGAGTCAACGTTTTGGCGCAACACCGTACGACTACTTTTGGAACCTGCTCGTTCATGCTATTCCAACACTTGCTTTCAAAACCACTCTGAAATGTCTGTCATTTCTCTCAGTCCCATCGACCTCAAAAACAAGGGACCATCAACGTGAGAAGAGAAGAGAAGAGGACCAAAAAAAAGAGAGGAGAACAATGCAGCCCGAATCAGAGCCCCAGTCATCATCAGCGAACGCATGAGAAACAACAATAAAAAATGCCAGGAATCAAATTGGAATTTCCCACACCCCAACTCATCTCTTATACTCCAATATGCCGAACTTCTTCCACTCGCCACTGCTGCTGTCCCGTCCGCGGCTCTTGCTGCGGTCTCGCTTGCGGTAGAAGGCGTACTCGGGCTTCTCCTTCTTCGGGGCGTCGAGGAGCAGGCGGCCGCCGCGGAGGGCTTTGGTGTGGTCGAAGAGGATGTTGGTCTCGTGCTTGTCCATTTCGCGGAGGATGATGATGTAGGATGGGTCGTTCTGCGGAGTTTTTGTTAGCATTGATTGGATCAAATATGTAGGTTGGGATGGAGATGTGGACGGGAGGGCTTACGCGGTCGTATTCCCACGGGATGTCGTAGTACCGCAAGGTCTCGGTGGAGATGTATTCGGTGTGGATCTTTGCGTACACGGGCACGTGGGAGCGCAGTGGCGCCAATGCGCGGGTGGTGGTGGTGGTCGTTGTGGTGGTCTTTCTGGTGGGTTCGGGGTGTTTGTTGGCCTTTTGCTTGTCCATGATGTCGTCGATCTGCGACTGCGTGAAGCCGGATTCGGCAAGTCGCTTTCGCATCGCATCGTCCAGCTTGGCTTGAGCCTCCTTCTTCTCGCGATCTTCTTTTTCTTGCTTTTCTTTGCGGCGTCGCTCGAACTCTTGCCACTCGCGCTCCTCGCGTTCCTTGGCTTCTCGCTTCTCGCGCTCGACCTTCTCCATGATACGTTTTTCCTCCTCTTTGGCCTCTCGTTTTTGGCGTTCCATCCTCTCCATGACTCTGATTTCTTCTGCTTTCGCCTTCTCTTTGGCTTCTCGCGTTTCGCGCTCTACCCTCTCTAGGATGCGAGTCTCCTCTGCTTTCGCTTTCTCTCGGGCTTCCCGCTGCTTACGCTCGTAGTCCTCGATCACTCGCTTCTTCTCTGATTCGTGTCTCTCATCATCCGAGGCACGCTTGGCTTCGTCCTTCAGCCGCTTGATTTCCATCTCAGATTTGATGCGAGCCTCTTCGCGCTTCCAAGCCTCACGCTGCTCAATCTCACGCTTCTCACGCTCGAGACGATCCAGCTCGTGCTTGTAGAGCTCGCTTCGGCCACGTCCATCGCTAGAGCGAGAGCTGGCGTCGCTGCGACCACGGCTGCGTGACCGCATACGCCGTTCCAAACGCATCTCAGCAAGTTCCTCGGCTAGCTCGTCACCCAGTCTGCCGCCACGGCCTCGGAAATCTGGGCTCGGAGGCGCATACTGAGCCGGAAATTGGGCCGGATACTGAGCTGGGTACTGAGCCGGATGAGGAGGCGCATAGGGAGGCGCATATGGAGGTACGGCGACCATGGGTGGCGAGTGCGAGTCCGCACGCAGAGCGGCATCTTGATGAACGTCGTTGTAGACGTTCACTATGGGCGTCGGTGCATGGCCTGTGGAGCGGGTGCGGTACAAGCCATGCTCGCGCCGCTGGAAAGCGTTTGGGTCCAGGTTCATGTTGTAGCCGTTGCTGTTCATATGGTGGGGTTGTGGACGCCTTGGAGGAGGGTAGTAGTCATCGTCACCCAGATAACCCATGGTTGCGGGTTGTCGACAACAAAATGGGTCAGGCTGATAAGGAAGTGAGACGGCAGGAATACCGTGTATACGGTAACTTTTGCAGGGGAGTAATTCTTTTTGATTGGAGGAAAGGAAGAAGGGAGGTCGAGGGTAAGGAAGATAAGAAATGGGTAGACGGAAGAGCGAAGGATCAAAAGACGACAGGGTGGGAAGAGGTGAGTAAGAGTACAGTAGACAAGGCGTATTCTTTTCGGGGCAAACGCCACGATCAGACAAGGTTGATGTCTAACATGCTAGACACTGCTAGCCCTGTGGGGGCCAGAGTCCAGCTGAGGCTGCAGGCTGCAGGCTGCAGTAGTAGTGGTAGTAGGAAGTACATGCATAACATGGCCTGACGAAGGTGTCGCAAGACGACATGGCCGCCAGTCAGCCACTCACCGGAATCCCAGAAATAGCACCGCTGAAAGACGAAATTGACGCCAGACCTGGAAATAGACCACGCGCTTATAGGCGCGGTGTCTATAGATATTCTGGCTCTTCTCGTTCTGTTACGTCTTCTGTTGGTTGTTCGTCGCGTGGAGTGGGTGGAGTGGAGCAGTGGTGAAGCGAAAGGCGCTGCGGCGTGCTTGCAGGCAGCTAAGAGCTCAGCTGCCTCAGCTGGCACCATCACCGACCAATCACAACATGCGCGCAAAATCCTTCGCCTACTTCAAGCTTAGCAGCAGGCTGAGGGCAGATTGAAGACGACTAAGTTAGGTATTTCGGTGACTCCAACAAAACGCCCTTCTCCCGGGAACATCGATCGTGCCAGCCTCTTTCCGTTGCCGGTGCCGCTGCTGATCTTGCGAGGCGAAGACTCATCATTGTTCCATCTGGCGCGTTATTCCGTCATGCGCGTCGAGATGTGTTGGAGCATGTACAGTGTGTGCATGTCTTGGTCATCTCACCTTCGAAGCTTGTATAGCACATGTAACCTACAGGACGACAAACTTCCACCGACAAAGCATGAGCTGGCCAGACCACCGGCTGTTAACCCGCAGCAAGCTCAAAGGCATCTTCACATACCGATCCGTTTGCCTACCAGGGCAAGCCGACGGGTGGAATAATACGCAGACTAACAGAATGTAGGAAGACGGTCACCTCAGTCCATGCTAATGCCTGTCAACCTACGGTGGTGTCAAAGACTTCCATATGTCGAATCAATCCTTGCACCAGAAAGATGCCACGAAATATCGAGACAAGATTCCAGCCCCACCCTATGCCAAACCCAATCAGCCTTGCCCCCAAAGTGGTATTACTCTTGACATCAGCAGATGCAGCAGTAGCCTCGTGCGAGCGGTCAGAAGCCGGGCTGTTAATGCGTGTCAGCACACGATGGCACCAGTCTTTCTCTCACGCCACCAGAAATACCGGGTTGTGCCACCAAGGCACCGAGCAACCGCCACTCGTCGCCAGATATAGTACTCTCCTGAGCAGAACCAGCAGATTGACACTTTCAGGGCGTGGCTCTTCCACTGTTGCCGATTCAGTCAAGGCATCAAAACCGATCATGACTTTCCCCTTCGGATGAGGCCCAACCAATGTCCAGCCAGAACTTCGACGTGCGACTTGTGTTTCAGGAAAGATACACGATGGCAACGCAATCCCTTCTCCGCCCGCAAGAACCTTTTCAAAGCCAGTGTCATGTCCTCAACCTCAGCGTCCGTCACGCGTTCCGCGAAGTGAAAGCGAAAATCTAGCACGTCAGCCGTAGACCGAGTGCTTTCGACTCTGACCCCTTTGACACGCGAACAGCCAGAAGCAGCAGCATTCCCCTTCCCCGGCAACGGCACCAACCAGATATCGCCACCGACAGCACCAAATCTGCTTTCAAACACCACGGCCTCCTGATTGTCGCGCGGAAAACTCTCATACGACATCAGTGTCCGCACGAGCCTTCTGACCGTGAAGCCAAACTGGTCCGCCGCCAACAGGCCCAAAGCCCGGATCATTGCAGAATTAAAAGACTGCGGCCCAGCGCTCGCAGTGCGCTGCTCAGCTCTGCAGGCCGCCACATACAGGAACTTCCTCTTGGAGTGGCAGCGGCCTCGAGCTTCTGGCGGTCGGCACAGTAACAAGCCCGCACAGCAGCAGTCAAAGACGACAAGGACGTCTGCCTTCGTTGTCTTTAGTGCGCTCTCGACATCTGTCCAATCTATGCTCGCATTCTCGCCTGCCGGTTCGCCATCCCGCGTCAGACTGCCTGACAACAAGAGCTGGCCTTGACTCCCCGCCCGGCCGTGACCGGCGTAGTAAACGACAAACAGTCTCCCAGCGCGATCCTCCTCGCAGACGAAATCGACAACGTGCTTCGTGGCTTGGATCTGTGGGTTCTCTTGCGAGTGCATTCGCTTGAACCGCACTGAGAAGTGGTAGGAGTCTTGCAGCACGCGTTGTAAGGCTCCGAGCTGCTTTCAGTCAGCAGCTTGCGTCTCTGAGCTCGGGAGAGGCCCTGGTGCCTCCTCTGTTGTTCTTGTTGTGGACTCACCTCGCTGGCAGTCTCAGTATCATCGCATTCCTCCGTCCATCCGAGCAAAAGCACGCACGTCTCTTCGTACGCTTGTGGCGACAGGCGGGCTCCCATCACCCGCTCCCAGATCTTTCGTGGGCCTGCCACTTGTACGAGGCGTGGTGTGTTTCCTGATCACTGTCGGCTGCGTTTGTGTGTAGGTTCAAGAACCGTTGTCAAGGGGGGGGGGTTTCACTCTTCTACGAAATAGTTTCCCCTCCGGTGTCTTAACATGAGATCTGAGCAAACAGATCGTGCATTGTTTCCGTACCCACCGGAGATCATCTGGTTTCTATGCCACTGGGGGTATCATGTTTTGCATTTGGCAATCTCATTTGTCGACGAAATCCCATGTGGTGATATCTGACACATGAGTGAAGAACACGATACTTCCAGGCCATTGAGAGACCACAGTTTGCATTTGCACGTCTCTTTTCTGGTGGTGAAATCCCGTGCTAGTATCTCATATACCCGTGTGGAGCCTTAGAATACTACACCGTCAAGAGCATTATGGAGTTCCTGTGTCCAGTCCAACTGTGCAGACGTATACCTATGTACGCAAAACCAAGAAGTGTCTGCGCCCCAATAAACTCCCACGCTAAAGTAGTCTCCTGACTGTTGTCCACAATTTGTCGTTGTTTTGAAGTTTCGATCTGCTCAGATCTTATTTAGTTGAGATCTCTCGCCGCTTTTCTGGTGACAAACGTTCTGTTCCGGCTCCTTTGGTGGATAATGTACGGCTCGTGTGCCGGGTTCGATGGCGGCCGCTCTGCCTCAACAGGCTCGGAGTCGGCCATATGGATCGACAGCGTGCGGCCACACGACCGAGGGATGTCTCGTCCTTGCCATACCAGCGAGATGCCACCACCAGTCGCGACAGAAGCAAATCCATACAAAAGATCAAGAGCTGCACACGGCCGACCCCAACCCACCCTTCCCCAACGTCTTTCTACCTCCACCCCGCCGCATTCCCATAAGGCTGCTGCGTGCCCTTTGCCATCCTCTGCTCCGCTCTGTCGGCGAAGTACTTGTACTCCTCCGTCCACGCCCGGCCCCAGTACCCCAAGTCTTGCAGGATGCCTTCCGGCCCGCGCGTCCACATCCACAAGCCCACGATCGCCAGACTGCCCCAGAACAGGATTTTGGATGCGAGCCGCAGCCAGAACATGACTGTGCTGAGCAGCATGTTGAGGATTTTGAGGGAGAGGAAGATGATCACGAGGAGCAGCGCGAGGGTCGCGAGGTCGGGTTTTTGGGTGAGGGCGTTTATTAGGGGCGCTGCGTAGGCTTTGAGGATGCTGGTGTAGGAGAGGAAGGGCAGGATATAGGGTCGGAAGGGGTTGGAGGAGGAGAGAAGGTAGGAAGACCATTCTGTAGGTTTGGGGTTAATGGGTGTGGTGCAAGGATGGAGGAGAGGTGTGTTGATTGCCTACCTGTGACGACGTCCATCTTGGGCGATTACTTGGGTAGGGTTGATAGTCGGTGGTAGAAGACGTTTGGTTGTTGAAGAGGCGGATGGGTTGATTTCAAAGTGTGACGACTACCAGAAGACCAGGCTGTCACAAGCCAAATGTAAACACGGCTTGGTCTTAGCGTGTCTCACAGCAGTGAAGTGAGACTAATCGATAAGAACCCTGGCTTGCTGCCTCAGGTGAGTCTTTTCCTCTCAAGTCGCGCTTGTCGCGGTGCCCAACCTTGAATCACTCATTTTGCGTCGATTGTGATTCGACGAGGCGGTGTCAACAAGTGAAGGTCGGTCTTTCCTACCATTTCGACGCCACTATTAAAAGAGTCACTCCATTGCATTCATTCTCGTTGCTGTTTTCGCTCCACCCACATTCGCCTCCACATTGGACTTTCGTCACCCGCTTGTCTGCAAGGGCAAAACCGTTCATCGTTCAAATTCACCGGCCAGAAATAACATAAAGTCACCCGTCACCGGTAGATCTGGTGAACCACTACCAAACCATGGCTTACCACAACGAGGCGCCCTACAAGGCGCAAGATGTCCATGAAGTCTCGGAAATGCTTCGCGGCCTGGAAGCCAGCCAAGGCAGAAGCAACAAAGACAAGGGCAAGACCGGATTCTCGGCCAAGAAAAACACATACACCGTCCAAGGATCAAACACCACAGTCGACTCATGGCGTATGCAAGACTGGGACTACAAGAAGCCCAATCTTCCAACATACGCTCGCGGGCTCTTTACTGCCGTCAACAGCAACAAGCAGCCTGAGATCGTCGTGCGAGGCTACGACAAGTTCTTTAACCAGGATGAAGTCAACGAGACCCAGTGGCGAAATGTTGAACACAACACTAGAGGGCCTTACGAACTCAGTGTCAAGGAGAATGGCTGCATCATCTTCATCTCTGGAATGGAAGACGGCACACTCATCGTCTGCAGCAAGCACTCAACCGGACCTCGTGCCGACACCGACATCAGCCATGCCGTGGCTGGTGAGAAGTGGGTCGACAGACATCTTGCTACGGTCGGGAAGACGAGAAGGGATCTCGCTATGAGGCTGCGTTCTATGAACGCCACCGCTGTAGCTGAATTGTGTGATGATGACTTCGAAGAACACGTCCTCCAATACAGCCCAGAACAGGCCGGACTGTATCTCCATGGAATCAACCTCAACCTCCCCGAATTCGCCACATACCCTCACCACCTCGTCGACCAGTTCGCCGATGAGTGGGGTATGAAGAAGACCATGTACCTCACCATGGACGACATTGGCCAGGTGAAGGCCTTCCTGGATAAGGTCGCTGAGACAGGAAATTACGCTGGCCGTGACACCGAAGGGTTCGTCATCCGTTGTCAGTCAAAAGCCAACACCAACACATGGCACGATTGGTTCTTCAAGTACAAGTTCGAGGAGCCTTATCTGATGTACCGTCAATGGCGCGAATGCACCAAGGCCATCATTGCCGACCGTCAACCCAAATACAAGAAGCACAAGAAGATCACTGAGGAGTACATTGACTTTGCAAGGAGGCAGCTTCACGGCAATCCTCAGCTTGCCGAATCATACAACGCCAATCACGGCATCATCAAGATGCGTAATGACTTCCTTGCATTCCGTGGTCTCAACGGTGCGGATATCATCCGTCAGGAGCGCGAGGTCGGTGAAGTCGCTAATGACGAGGTCACCAATGATGTCGTGCTGGTTCCCGTTGCCACCCTTGGATGCGGCAAGACTACTGTCGCACTAGCACTTTGCAAACTGTTTGGCTGGGGCCACATCCAGAACGACAACATCACCGTCAGGAAGGGCAAGCCCGCGATGTTTGCAGCAAAGTGTTGCGAAACTCTCACCGAAGTCCCGGCCATGGTCGCCGACCGCAACAACCACCAGCGCCGCGAGCGCAAGCAGCTGATTGATGACATCTCAAAAATCGTCCCTACCGCTCGCTTCGTAGCGTTGCATTACGTGCACGAACAGGCCAACTACGACAATATCCGCCAGGCAACCCGCAGCCGCATCATGGCACGCGGTGACAATCACCAAACCATCCACGCAAGCACCAAAGGCTCCGAAATCATCGATATTATGGAAGGCTTCATGTACCGCTTCGAGCAAATGCGCCCCGACTCGCCACCCGACGACGGCTTCGACACAATTATCGACCTCGACGTCCTGTCTTCCTCACGCGAGAACCTCGAGACCGTCATCACAAGGCTCTACACCGAATACCCCAAACTCTTCCGCGACCGCGAAATGCCCACTTCCGCCGACATGGACGCCGCCATCGCCGCCGCTCTCAACAACTACACCGTCGAAATCAAGCACGAGATCAAAGGCGGCAGCACCACCAACTGGGCCGGCAAGAACGCCAAAACCCAGCCCAACGGCGCCCCCAACCCTTCGCACACGGCTCCCAAGCCCAAAGAGCGCAAAGTAGAGTACTTCGCCGTTCAGCTCCCCGCCACCCGCGTCGCCGCAGTCCTCGAAGCCGTGTTCCGCGACGCGACCCCCGAGCAAGCCGCCATGTACAACGCGCTGAAAGCCTCCGGCCGCGTACAGCGCGAATTCCACGTAACGCTCATCCACCGCGCCAGCTCCGCCCAGCACCCCGAAACCTGGGCCCAGCTGAACGACTTGCACGCACGCGCCGCGGCTCCCACTGCCGAGCGAGCATACGTTATCCCGGAACCGCAGCTCGGGATCGCGAGCGTGAGGCTCGAGCGGATCGTGTGGGACAAGCGGATCATGACTTTTGTGGTGCGGCTGGCGGGCAGCGACGGGCAGGTCTGGCGCAGCGTCAATGCGACTGCGCATGTGACTGTCGGCACGTCGTCGCCGGCGGTCAAGCCGAAGGAGTCGAATGATTTGCTTGAGAAGTGGCTTGCTGTGGGCAGTGGGGAGGGGAGCGGGATTATGGAGGTGCAGGTCAAGGGGAGTGTGGAGCTTGAGGGGGTTGTTAAGGGTGTTTTGGGGAGGTAGATTGGCTGGATGGATGGATGGACCAACGGATGGATGATCGAACGGGCACTGTGATGAGGGCTGACGGAAGGGTCTCATCTCGTTGGCGGTATGCATATGTATGGGGGCGGGACTTGTTGATCGGAAATGCGTTATTATTTGCATGCATGGGCAAGGTTAGCATAGGTCTGATTGCCTTCACGGTAGCTGGCTGGTAGATAGTCTACAAAAGTCGGCGTTGAGTTAGTTGTTCGTCAGAGAAGACAAACCTGAGTGAAAACCATACAAGTAGCACCTCAGCCATGATGTCAAGCCATTGGCCACGACGTGATAGACAAAATGCACAAGTAATCGTATCTGCTGAGCCGAGCGGCTCTTCTCATGCGTGGGTTGAAATGGATGTTGCCAGACCAATAGAACGCCTCGTTTCGAGAGGCACTCTTTCACTGGTCTCTGGTCTTCCAAGACTAGCCATAAGGTATCACTACACAGGAGTGCACGAAGTCGATGGAGTGCTATGTCTCTAGATGTGCTCCCCTAGTGGCAATCCGTAGTATTTCGCAAGAGAAGCTTGGGGGTACAACTATACATGTCTTTGCTAGGCCGGCGAGAGATCTGTAGCATCCTTCTGCATTGAAGTAATACTTCCTCCTGATGAGGCTCCCGTCGGATTTACATTGCACACAGTAGCAGGAACCGACACAGCACACCACGTCATCGAGTAAGGAGACTCCACCGAGCATTATGGACAAGAGGTCCGACGGCCTCGCAACGTCGCGTGAAGAGAAAAAGGGCATTCGAAAATGCTTTCAATGGAAATGGACACTGCAGATACTGACTCTCCACAAAACGTGTCCGAACGGAGTCTTTATTAACCAAAGCCATAAGAACACCATACAAGATTTCCCCCTTTTTTCGATGAGAAATAGCAAAGCACCATTAACCCAATCTATCCAGAGACTGTCGGTTGCTGATTATCTTTCCCGCTGTGTCACACTAATGTGTTTTTTCTCCCCTTTCTCAATCTTTCACACTTCTGTGATTCAGGCCTGTTTGTTTTTTCCCCTGAAAACGCTCAGCACTTGAGCGAGAACTTCTGCGAGCGGTCGGCGTTCATGGCGCCCCAGTGGGTCTCGTCGGAGGCCTGGCCGTTGTCGCCAGTGGAGTGGGGCTTCCAGGGCTCGTCGAAGGCCTCGAAGAAGAAGGTGTTCACGCCCCAATCGAGGGCACCGCAGCTGTAATGGAAAAATCAGTGGCTGTTTTGGCAAAAATATCTCTGGAGGTTCAAAGTGGAACTTACACAGCCTCGTGGTAGTACTTCTCAGCATTCTTGGTGCCAGCCTTGGCCGCACCGTAGTCGTCGCCGCCATCCGTGGGCCAGCCAGTCTCACCGTTCCAGAACTCAAAGCCCTCAAGGGAGCCAGTGACGTCCTGGATGTGGCCGATGGCCTGCTGGATGTCGTCGAAGTAGGTCTTGACCGCGCCGGAGCCGACGTTGTCGCCCTGCCAGTACGCGAAAGCGTTGGCCATGAAAAGCTTTACGCCGCCCTTGATGAGAGCGTCGGCGGTGCCGTCGGCGAACTTGTTCCAGCTGTCCGCGAAGCCGACCATGGTACCGGGCAGCGCGTCCGAGATGTCGTTGATCTTCTCCAGCAGCTCCTCACCGGTGAAGTTGCCGCGGTACAACGCCTCAGATCCGACAGTCACGGCGTAGACCTGGTCCTTGTACTGCGGGACGTACTCAAGAAGGGCGCCCTTGTCCGCGTTGAAGCTCTCCTCAACATCAGGCCAGACTCCGAGGATGACTTGGAAGCCCTTGCTCTTGGCCGCGGGGAGGATCTGCTGAGCGGCGTTGCAGTCGCTGGCAGCGTAGCCGCGGACAATCTTGCTGCCAGTCTGGGAGACAATGGCGTCGAAGTCCTTCTCGTAGTCGGCCTGGTACTTGCAGGAGCCGTCAGGAAGTTTCGTGCCCAGAGCGAAGCCGAGTTTGCCCTTGGAGGCCGCGAGGGCTGCGGGGGCGGCGGCGAGAGCCAGGGAGGCGAAGGTTGCAACACGCATGTTGATGGTTGTTCCTTTTGGAGAAGCAGGATGTTTCAAGTAAGGTTCTGTGTGTTGTGGACGTGAGGTGAGGTTGCTTAGCTGCCAACCAGTGGACTAGATAAGCAAGGAAGTAAGTAAGGAAGGGTCAAGAGAAGCTGTTGTTTTAAGGAATGTTTGCAATGAGATGTGTGTAGGTGATGAAGGAAGGACGGATGGTGTGGTTTGCAGTTGGCGAAACGGCGGGCAAGGATGTTGTTAGTTCGAGCCCCAAGGTTCCAACCCCTGATTTAGCGCCGGGTGCCGCGTCCACCATTGACTTGGCGTAGAGAAGGTACGGGGTAGTGGCAGTGAATATTACGTAGTGGACAGGCATGCCTCTTGTGGAATGAATGGTGAGGCTGATGTGTAAGATTGGTGAAGACCGTTGTGTGATAGGAATACCACGTGCATGCAGCATGATACGTGTAGCTATAGGGTAAGCCAGTAAGAGCGTCGGAATCGATCCACAAGACCTGAAACATGGTTGGTGTTGTGCATGCACAACGTTGCGAATCCCTATACGAAGGGAACCTGCTTCTATCCACGTTTATTGGGTGTTCCGGCAGCAAGGGTATCGCAATTATCTCGATCCTGGAATCCAGTCCAGTCCAGCCCAGGAACATATCTACATTAGATCATCTTCGTCCAACTCCTCGCCTCGTCTGCTGGCCAAGTAGACCCTACTACTCTCGTACACTCCCAAATACAGACCGGCGCCCACGAGCGTCCAGACACCTCGCACGGCACCACCTCTGAAAAGGCCTTTCACGCCAGATTCAGCCATGATCTCCTTAGCGATCTGAATGCTGCCTTTGTTCGTGACAGGCTTGGTCACGTTCTGGATCTTCTCCTTCAAATTGTCCTTCGCGGCTTGCACGGTCTTACCCGTGGCATCTTTCAGCGAAGCGTTCGCCGATTGTCCCGATCCAGGGTTCTGGTCTGCGCCCGCACTCTCAGCCGCCGCGAGCATGATACGCGTCTTGACCACGTCTACAGGCGTTGTGATCACAGCTGCGACCGAGCCGGCACTGCCTGCGCTGACAGCAGTGATCCAACCGCTCTCGTAGATGCTCCCCGTCCGGATTCCACGCTCGTTCCTATACCTCTTGATCGAATCTCGTATGCGCTCGAACATGGGGAACTGGATCGCGGTCATGGGCAAATTGCGGCCAGCCAAGGCAGTGTAGCCCCTCCATAGTGCCAGCGGATTGCTCTGGAAACGCTTCATAGTCTGCAGCGTGGCATTCACGCGAGGGCCGCCCTTGGAGTTGTCCACCATCTGGGCATTTTGCTTGATGACTTCGGCGGGTGTCAGGATGGCGCAAGAGACCAGTTCGGCGGTGGCAGAAGCGGCGGAGTGGATGAGCGGTTGTGGTAATAATCGGCCGCTGCCGTATTCAGGATTGTGATCTTTCAGTATCCTCTTGACACCTTCGTATGTTGTGAAGAAGGCTCCTGCTGTATTTGCGAGTAGGTCAGCCACACGTTCCACCGCCGTCCAGTCTCCCCGGTTCTAGACCGTCGAGATGCCTTGACTTACACGAGGGCAAAGTGGCTAGAATAACACTTCCAATTCCTTGATACACGCCACGGAACATCGACCGGCTGACCTTGGTATCCACGCCATTGGTGTACAGTTTTTTGTAGTCTGGACTTTGCATGCGAGTCTTGATCGTGTCGAGTGGATACACGAGTAGATCTACTGTGAATGCAGCGAAGGCACCCGCTATCCAAATATCCATGTTTCGCGCATTGTGAGGGTCGACAGACATTGGCGTCTGTACGATGTGGCTGGCTGGAGATTTCGGCTAAGTAGCAGGATATATGGCGATTGGCAAGGCAATATTAGAGAGGAAGGGCAGAGTAGATGTGTACATGTAAGTATCCAAGTATATCAGATCAAGAGATAAAAGAAAGTTGTCGTGCGTTCATTGAATCCTTCATGACGTCTTTCTTGCATCGGCGCGCTTATCTTAAAGCCGAGATCTTCATTTGCCGACAACCAAGCATCGATGAGAATAAAATACAAATGAAATAGATGCCACACAAAACATTGAACGTCAGATAACATTCTTGGTTCATGTCAAATCCACGTTGACCAGAGGTACTTGCGGTGGTACCATCGACTTCCATATGTTGTCGTAACCATTGTTCCTACAAAACACCAACAACATCATCAAGATGAGATCCTAACATCCTACACTAGCTAAAACCTCATCAAGTGATATCATCACTAGCTCTAGTACATTATGAGCATGTAGATGCTAGTGATATTATCTGCTTAACAAACCTGGGCATAGACAGAGGACTGAATAGGCAGCGTCGATTGGTTCAATTGAATTATCACAAATACGAAAGATGCACGCAAACACGCAGCAAAAGTCTTCATAATCTCATGTTCCCTTTCCAATCACGCGCAATTTCGCGCGGACAATGTGACCAATACGCGATTTCCCCTTCAGCAAGATCTCCCCTACGCCTTGTCTTCGTTCTCTGACGCACTAACAGCTGATCCGTCCAGCTCCCGTTTCACGGGAACACTGCCCTGCTCGCCCTGAGCGACTTGCACAGGGCTGGGCGCGAGGTTTGGCGGGAGGATTCCAGCTCCGGATCCAGCCATCGGAGTTCGCGCCATCATAGACGCGGGCAAAGGTTGCTGAACAGGACTTTGGTCATGCTTCTGCGGGATAGTCTTGGTAGTCTCCGGCCAGGGTCCACTCATGCCATCAGCAGCCACATCGTTCGCAACCGAAGATGGTGGGGCAGGAGCCGCGGCGCCGCCATTTGTTGGTGTTTGGAAGTGGTGGTTGGGCACCGGGTAGCTGTGGCCATTCGATGGAGTGGCCTGGAGAGGCGATTGCGCAAAGTGCTGAGACGAGGCGCGAGGGAGCGGTCGCGCTTGGGGAGGTGGCGAGGATTTGGTCGGTGAATGGCCAGCATTGTAGGCATAGCTGTTAGACGGAGGAGGGAAAGAAGTCATCGGGCTGTGTATGATTGGGGACTGGCGCGGCTGCGGTGTAGGATGCGTGGGTAGGTGAGTTGGCGATGAAGGCGCAGCACGCTTCGCAGGTGACTGGAATCCGTTCATCAGGTGCGAAGAGCCAGGCCTGTGAGGTGGTTGCTCTGGCTGACGAGCTGGTTCAGGAGGTGCATATCGTTGCAAAGTGGGATGCTGCGCGTACGGATTGGGGTGTTGTGCGAGAGGCGGGGGAGAGCTCGCAGGGTGCGACGGTCTCCCAGACTGCGAACTCTGGCTGTATGCGAACTGGGGCTGATTGATTTGGTATCCAGGATGCCCGCCGCTGGTTTGGACAGCGTTTTGGTGTGCATGTTGGTGCTGAGTTTGATGCGGATGTTGCATTGCAGGTCCGCTACCTTTGATAGGCGAAGGAGAACCAGCGTGACTCGGCGAGGATGGCCTTCCGGGCGGAGGCAGAGGACTGCCCTGCCACTGCTGCTGCGGAGGCTGGGGGTGTGCAGTCTGGTATGAGGGGGGATAATTGGCTTGAGAAGGCGGCCGTGGCATACCTTGAGGATATGCCTGTGGCGGAAATGCTGACCCATTGGCGTTGTTCGGGTTGTATGCCGTCTGGTGAGGCTGAAGTTGAATCGGGGCGTTCACACCATCCAGCTGTCGCTGAACGTGCGGCGGCAATCCACTTTCCTTTGGTCCGCTCGAGGACGCCGGTCTGGAGTCTCTCTGAGCTTCTGGGCTGCCACTTGATCTTTTGCTCAGTTTGAGAGAGGGGATTTTCGGCTTCTTCGCGTCCTCTTCCCTCTTTTTGCATGCATGACAGATAAACACGAAATCGTCTCGTGCGGCTTGCTCCGGTGTGAAACCGTGACATTTGCTGTGCTGCCACACGTTGCACTTGTCGCAGGCCATGGAATGGGTGCCATCATCTAGGTTGTCCCCATGCATACCACATCTAGCACAATCGAAATACCATTCATCGTCGTCTTCCTGACTCTGCTGGAGATCCCTTTGAAGTTGTTCTTTTTGTGTCCTGATTTGTCGTTCAGATTGGCGCTTTGCGCCTTCTGCGCTGTCGTCTTCGCCGTCTTGTGAAGATCCGCGCTCGCCCTCCCTCTCCAGTCTTGCAAGCTCTTCCTCTTGGAGGATGCGTTTGGTCTCACGTTCTTTCAGACGTTGTTCGCGAGTCATCCTGCGAGACTCGTGACCTTCTTCGGCTCTGCGTAGCCTCTCCTGTTCTTCGTGTGCCATCTCGATATCACGCTGCTTCTTCTCCTCAGCTTCGCGAGCCTCGCGTTCTTCCTTCTCTCTATCCGCTTTGACTGCAAGACGGCTAGACCTCTTTGCGCCGACCATTTTTTGTTCGTTCTCAAGCTTGCGCTGCTTGGCCAGATGCTTCTGCCGTAATGACTCTGCGCGTTTCTCCAGAATGGGAAGGACATCATCTTCGATGTTTTGTCTCAATTGCTTCTCATTCACGTCTCGTGAACGGAAGATGGTTGCTAGGAACTCCTGGTAGTCCTCCAATGTGATAGCAATGCACTCCCAGGTGTTGGCTGTGAATCCAAACTCGCCGTCCTGTCTTTCATCTGCTTCTGCGCCAAGGACCACAGTAGTCTCGTCCTGTGCAACGTCTTCGGCATCAACCATAGTCTCGTCCTCATCTTCATCCTCAGGCTCGGAGTCGACTTTTATGCGCTTGGACGATCGGGTGCCCCTCGTCTTTGGCTTTGCGGGTTTCTTGGCCTTGCTCTTTGCCTTTGCTTTCGGTTTCGGTGTGGCCATGGGAGAAGGTGGTGGTGGGCGCGCATCAGTGCGACGGTACATGCGGTTGTCGTCAAGCACATAGTATGAACGATCCTCCTTGTCCCAGCCAATTGGATCCATGCGCCATGTGAGATGGTCATCTTCCGGCATGCGCTCACGTATCCGGGTCTCATTGAAGAACGTCCAAGTGGTCAACTGTTGTAGAACGCGAATCTTTGTGAAAACGTCCAGGTCGTCGAATTTGATTGGCTCTTCGTCGTCGCCGAATGGGTTGCGCGTGGGCGCCTTTGCCAGATACTGTCGTCGCGTGTACTCAGGAAAGATCTCGTGTCTTCTGAACGTTAGCGATTGTTGCATGCGATCGGTTAATGTTCTTGCGACTCACGTGAGGCCTCGGTGCGATGAGACGACCTTGAGCAGGGCAAGTCCAATTTCCGCAAGTTTTCCTGAAGGATAGGGTAGCAGGCATTCATGTTCGAGATCCTAAAAAAAGATTGTCAGCCATCTTCTACCCGACACATCCAACACCAACATCTCGTATGCCGTCTAAATGTTTCGGGAGTGGTTGTCGCAGGGTCATACCTCGATATCGAAATCCTCGTCGATTTTGACGGCGTTTCCAAAGAGGAAAATATACTGCATCAAGCTCGCAAATTCCCACATGTTCCGCAAATCTTTCAATGTGCTGGCAGTCTCCGGTGCCATAGCCTGTTCGGTGGGCGGGTCGGCCTCCTCCTCCGCCTTGCGCTTGAGGCGCGGCATTGTCGAGTTGGGTTGCGGATGTGAGGTTGGAAGGGAGTTTATGGGGTTGGTGTGTAAGTCGACGCGTAGTCGCGTGTTGTATGATTTGGGGCAAACAATGGAAACAGAATGGCGTCCAGGACGATTAAGGAAAATGGAAATGGAAATGGGAGCGTTTGCAGTCGGGCTGCGTTGGTGATGCTCGCGATGGCAAGGCGCGCGTTGGTCCTTCCGTGCTTCCTTCGATTGTCGGCTACGCGGGTCGACACGAGCCGACTAGCGCGTTTCATGGCCCAGGAATCTGGGAATGACGATGGGCATATCAAAACGGACATTTGACGTCTCACAACGAAAACCTACCTTATCCTGTTCAGTCGTTCTCTAGTCGCTATATACCAATTTGTACATAACTGCAATACATTTCCATGTTTGCCACATGCATAGATGGTCCATACGCAATCGACCTCTTTCCGAATGACGGACCACTCTCTCCAAGAGCAACAGGAACATTTGCTCGTCTCAACCAGCAAGACAATCGGTGAAGTGCAGCCAACCGAAGAGAGCATTCCCTCTGCGAAGATTACCGATACCGAGCACAGCCGTATTCGTCTTCGACTGTACACATCCCACGCGCTGTCAACATGGAACTCAAGGCTGTTCGAATTTGGCGCCTTCCTATTCCTCGCTAAGATGTACCCGCTCACTCTTCTTCCGGCTTCAGTATATGCCCTGTCACGAGCGGCAGCGGCAGCTCTAGTGTCGCCATGGCTAGGCTCTTACATCGACACTGCGGATCGTTTGCGTGCCGTCAGACTGTCTATTCGTATGCACAGCCCTTGAGCCGTCGACCCTCTCATAGTCTTCACACCGCTGACCCATCTCAGTTGGTCAACGCTTACCGGTAGTCTTGTCATGCACTGGCTTCCTCACCATGCTCATGTATCCCGAATGGACACAATCATTTTTGGGTAAAACCCTGGCTCTATCGCTACTTTCCCTACTGGCCTGTATGGAGAAACTCAGCGCAGTGCTCAACACCATCTCGGTCGAACGTGACTGGGTTGTGGTGGTAGCAGGCGCTGACGAGATCAGGCTCGCTACAATAAACGCCCAGATGCGCCGCATCGACCTCTTCTGCAAGCTCGTAGCTCCTTTGGCCATATCCCTGGTCGATTCTTATTCTACCCAAGTCGCAGCGCTTGTGACTGCCACATTGAGTATCGCCTCGGTCTCGATTGAGTACTTCGCCATTGCCCGCGTCTACCAAGCTGTGCCGGCATTGCGTGCTTCAAAGTATTCGAACGAGCATGCGCCGAGTTGTCAGCCTGTTACAGCTCAAGATCGGCTTTTGGGTGCCGCAGCTGTGGTTTCGACATACTTCTGTCATCCCGCCTTCTTGCCATCTTTTGCTTTGGCACTGCTCTACCTGACCGTGCTATCTTTCTCCGGACAACTCATCACCTATCTTCTAGCTCAGGGCCTGGGAAGTACCGCTGTGGCCCTACTTCGTGGCGTGGCAGCGCTGTTTGAGCTGTCTGCTACATGGCTCGGTCCATGGCTTCACAAGCGCATCGGTGCAGTCCGCTCGGGCATCTGGTTCTTGAACGCCGAGCTGCTCTTCATTGTGATCGCATGTGGCATCCTGTGGCTTCCCGACGAACACAAGTCCGAAATCATTGTGACTCTCACGCTCGTAGCAATGGTGATCCTCAGCCGAACCGGTCTTTGGGGCTTCGACTTGAGCGCACAGCTGATCATCCAAGACGAAGTTGAATCTGATGTGCGCGGCACGTTCTCCAGTCTGGAAGCCTCATGTCAAAACATCTTTGAGATGCTGGCTTTCATGTCCACCATCGTCTTCCCACGACCAGAGCAGTTCAAAATACCAGCCGCCATCTCTGCCAGCGCTGTTGCGACTGCAGCATTGCTATTTGCTTACTTCGTTCGAATGCGCCGAGGACATCTGCTACACGCTTCCCGATGCTTGGAGAGGCATCAGACCTCCAAACAGCGACACAGGAGCTGGGAGGCACTTCCCCAAGAAGAACTGCAGGACTTGAGAATTGAGAATTGATCAAGAGACAAGAGCATAACTAGTGCCCATTCCCATATCCTGAATAAATACATTGAACCAAAAAGTATACCGCTGCTCCCAGCAACACGGCGGATATCATCGCTGCTGGACCCTTTGCCAACGCCACTACCAGCACCAACGACACCAAAATCAGAACTCCTTGCCAAACAAGAACCTTCAGTCCAAAATAACACGCCAGAAAAAGAAACCCCCATCGTGCATCACTTCCAACCCTAGACTTTCCCGCACAAGACCTCTTCGATCCCTCCAAGCGCCGGTCCAAATCTAGGCCTGGGCTCCACCATTCCGATCAACGCACCAAACTCGAACCTCTCCTGCTCCTGTTCGATCTCCACGCACGACTTCTTCCGCCTGATCATACGGCGTGAGTCCGGTTCGGGGAAAGCTTCGGGCATGTTGAAGAGCGGTGAAGGGGCGTTACTGAAGCTGAAACCTGCAACGTTGCTGAAGGGTTGTTGGGTTGGGGTTGGTGATGCTGTTGTTGAGGCTGAAGATGTGGATGATGTGGTGGTGCTCAAGGGTGATAGGGAGCCGGGCTCAGCTGCTTGGTGGTGAACGGGCGATTGTGAGAATGCTGTGCGGAGTTTTTGGAGGGAGCGCGCGGGTGAGAGGCGGCGGGATGGCATGTTGTGTGCGGGTGTGTGGGTGTTGTTGAGGTTTGTAGATCAACTGATTGTGAAGGTATGGCTCAGGCGATGTTGAGCAGTCGTGATGCGATTGATTTGTTTGTACTGATGTTTGTGATGTTGAGAATATGTGTTCGAGAAAGTCTTCTTTCAACCACAGCAGAAGCGAGCAAGAAGTATATGATTCTTCTTCTTCAGAGAAACCGATGAGGCCCAGCCTTTCCTTCGCTCACGTGCGTGTTGACGGCGTTCCCGCGTGAACAACTCTCTCTCCTAGCCAGCGAGCCGTCACCCAGCAGCAGCGGTTGCTCCCCTAGGATATACCTAACGGCCTTGACGCAGCTGACCGACTGTGCAATGGACGTAAGCAGCAAAAGCACAAAGAGCGGTGCAGGCCGAGACAGTGTGTTCGGAGAGGATAGTTCAAAATCGAAAGACAGAGAAACAATAGATGAACGAGAAGCCGAGACAATGGGTAGCAGCAGGACCACGAGAAAGTGAAGAGAGATACCTAAGTACTACACGTAGTCACTTACGTAGGAGAGGGAGGCCATGTCTTAGAAAGGGGGCCGCGTGCTTTCGGCACAATGATCGAATCTCATCAGGCATGCGTGCGGAGCCAGTAATAAGGATCGAACACGGTGTGTTATAGAAGGCGTACTCCTTACGTTTGATGAGAGGAATTCCGCGGTTCATACGAAACGTAAGCCGTCCCGTCTGTTTGTCATCAACTGGTGAACGATGAACACGCATCACGACTCTTTTCCTTTCTGTTTTATTGTCCCTCGACCGCATAGCCAATAGCGGCGAATCTCTGGGTGCATGTCTCGACAACCACTCATAAAGTGAAGCTCGATCGCAAAAGTCTCTCCGCCAACGAGAACGACATGCTCACCTGAACAACAACATCGAACGGGCGATATCCGGGTTTCAAGACACCCCGCGCTAGCAATTGAAACTAGACACCTATAGTGGGCTCGACCTATAGGTACCACTGCCCGATTGGGACATCGGATCACGGGAGAAATATCATTTGATACCTGCGGTGCTAAGAATCCTTGGTAAGGGAGGGGCTACTCACACATGTACGTACATGTAAACATACAGCATTCGTGCCCTGTTGTGCGTCGAATGAAAGAGGATTTCACAGAGCCACGGGTCAGACGACATCAAACCGAGAATTTTACCTGTGGAGGGAGAAGGATGATGACGGGATACCGATTGTGATGTCTCGTGCGAGTTTCACCTGCTCTTCCTTTTCTGTTCCATGTCTCAAGAGGTATCGAGATGCTTGTGAATTGTGATGGATAGCTCGGGCACGACCGGCACTGGTGACGATAACACTCTGCGGAAGTTGTGGTGGTGATTAACTTGGTGTATATTTACGCATCGATCACCACATCGATGCTGTCGGATCAGACTTGCCGGCACCATGTCTTTGTGAGACTCCTCTGACACCGCGTGGTGTGATGGATTGACTTCCGCAAATCCCCCTCACTAGACATCAATCGAGCTAAAAGATTCTTTGAGAATGACTACAACGAGTCGAAGATTCAAAGTCGTGGAATTACTTGCCTCGTTTCGGAAATTATTAGAACCAACTGGTCTCTTATCTACAGCCCATTTGAACGCCGGCGCTATGCAAACAGTGGGACATGTACATCGTCGCAGAGAGCGAGCAAAGCCCTCCACCTCTCCCAATCCGTATCCATCTTCGAAACGCCATGAGGACTCCAATTCATCCTGCGTAAGAAATTGATAATGAACAGAAAAACATAAATCGATGATCGCTCCCCGGAAGAAGCGCTCCTCGGGGTCTGTGTCGTCCCTAACTAGTAGGGCGTCGCTGGGGGCTCGGCGGCCTGCTGTTAGAGCTGTACTGCCTAGGAGGACTCGGCGGCCTGCTGTTGGAGCTGTATTGTCTAGGCGCGCTCGGCCTCCTCTGACTGCTCGGCGGCCTGCTCCCGCTCTGTTGTCTGGCACTACTCGCCGTGCGCCTGTTGTTGTCGCTCGTCCGCCTGTGAGTCGTAACGCTCCGGCGCATGCTCTCGCCCCAAGCACTCGTGCCGAAGGTGTCCATCATCATGCCAGACTGGCTGACGGCGCTGCTTGCTCTACTTCTACCGATGGCGGTGTCGCCAGTTAATCTTGGGCTGCCTGGCGGCGTGATGGCGTTCTCGAGGGCGGCGGCAAAGTGCCATTCTGGTTGGATTTGACCCTGCGATGACGAGGGTCGATGAGCGGCAGGGGACATATCCGGAGAGTTGGGATGCGAGCGGATTGGCGAGCCTGTGGGCGTTGTCTGAATTGAATTGCTGCGGTGGCGCACTTCGCCTCGAGACCAAGATGATGGACCGGCGGCGTCGGATCCCGAGAAGCTGGATGCGCGGTCGACGCCCAGCCCTTGCGTGACTTCGGTGTCGTTGTCAACCTGTGTGACACTGACTGAAGGCACGTGGAGCTTCTTCGCCTGCGTGACATCGTCGCCCGCTTCGTCTTGGACGAAAATCTCGGGAACGCCAAAGGTTGGCACGGCCGTCATGCGTGCAGACCTCTTGCTCTCGACCGCGCGGCGGAAACGGCGTGACCAGTAGAGCGTATCGAAGAAGCCTACGACGACATTACGGTTGACAGCTTCCTCCACACGCTGCAAACGGGCCCGACGGCGCAGGAACTCCTCGAGCTTCAAGCTCCTGTTGTCGTTGATGACCTTGTAGTGCGCAAGGATCATCAGGAGCGCACCGAACTCGATTCCACGATCCGGGTCAGCAGAAACTAGCACCTCCTCATAAAAGGTGTTCATCCTGGCCCGTCTCCTGCGGATCTCATCCACCGGGATTTCGTTGAGCTTCGCGTTCAGCTTAGCGATGTCGATCTCTCGAGGCTCATACCCGGTAACACCATCCAGTGGCAGGGACGTCGTACGATGTAGCGGACTGTCAACCTGACATTCTTCCATCAGTGCGCGCACCGTGAAATCCCCGTCGTACACCCTCATCTCGAACACGCCAGACAACTCCCCCAGAAAGCGAGGGAACGCTTCCTTGGAGATGTACCCAGTTCCGATGGGATCGAACTCGGCCCAAGCTTGCTTGAATCGCCTGATTTCCTCTCTGCTGATGATGGAGAGCCCACTGCTTCTCTGGTAGACGTACGAGAAGTTTTCGTAGATCAGCGAGATGAACAAGTTGACGAAGATGTACATGCTCAAAATGTTCCATGATATGAAGAGGGCGCGCGCCCACTGCTCACTGCCGCAGTCGCCGTCGAAGTAGCGTTCGCCGACAGTACAATAGGGTGGCTCAATCCCGGCGAAATCTTCCATGATTGCGTTCCAGCCTTCACCCACACTCGTTCTAAATAGCAGGATGAGCGCCTTGGGCACGGTGCGGAAGTTGGTGTTGTTGCTGGTCTCGTCACCAAAGCGTGTAAGGCCGAAGGTTTGTGTGAGAGCGATGGCGTATACGAGGAAAAAGACAAACCACGTCGCTAGCAAATTGACGATCGAGCCAAGACTACCGGCACCTGTCTTGAAGAGTTGGTCCAGTTGGTTGTTTCGCGGGATGATCAGCAGGGCCACAGACACCAAGAACAGCTTCTGGAACTGGATGAAAGTGCGATCGTGGAACCTGGCGAGCAGCATAAGCGTGGTGATGAGGGTACCAGAGACCGCGAAGAGAGAGTAGACATCCCAGGCGCTTCTCCTGAAGCGGACCCATGACAAGCCGACGATACGGATGACAATGTTGGCGGTGTAGATGAGCGTAAACAACAAAAATGCGTAATCTCTTGCTGTGCTCCACTGCTCAGGCTCCGGATAGAACTCGAGCATTAGGAGAATGAGATGCACCACGAGCAAAGCTGTGATGCCTCGTTGCCAGCGTCCGTTCTTCGTAACAGCGCGTCGGTAGCACCACTCTTGCCAGGTTTCTCGCTTCTCGTTCGGAGATGGACGTTTGGATGGTGAAACTTGGCGCAGAAGCTTTCGCAGCTCAAGCCATGATCTTTGTTCAGCCGTCAAGAAAGCAACACCAGTCTGCTCCGAGTAGTTGCGCATGAAGACAGAGACAAACAGCGTCAGGATGAAGACCGCTCCGAGTAAGTTGAAGATCACGAAGTAGACCGCATTGCCTTGGGTTGCGAACTCGTCGGGTTGCGTGAAGATACCGGTCGCAGATTGGCCGCTCCACATTACGTCTGTCCAGCCCTCTTGAGACACGATTTGGAAGAGAATGAAAAGCGACCCGCCAAAGCTGTCAAAGTCGTAGAAGTCGTTAGACACGGTCCTTGGTACCAGGATGTCCCAGTTGAACGGCGCGTCCTTGAACTCGCCCACGCAGTCGTTGAGATTGGTGATTCCCCCGTCGCCGTCGTTGCAGGCTTGGAATTGTCCTGCGAAGAGGTTCAGTCCGTAGATTGCGAACGGGATCAACAGACTCAACGAGACGAGAGCGGCCGAGGTCAACTTCCAGATCCCAAGCACAATGAGTGAGTGGAATGTGTTCCTAGCACTATCACTAACATTGAGAAGTCGGAGTGCCCTGAGAGCCTTGAAAGCACCCACTGCCCGGGAGCCACTTCCAGGGTCTGTCAGGTAGGTGATGACACTTGCCCAGAGAGTGCAAAGCACAATGCCATCAATCAAACCCCAAGAGCTGCGGAAATACGCGTTTGGCGTGAACAGAGCACCATCTGCGATGACTTTGATGATTGCTTCGATTGTGAAGAGTGCCGCAAAACCAATGTCGGTGAACACGAACCAGTTCTTGACGCTGAACTTATGAGCAGGATTGGCAAAGTATTCCTTTTGGTACAAAGGGGTAGTGACACAGGCGAGCAGGACCATTGCGACAATTGCGCAATAGACGAATGCAGAGAATGCGTACCAGACAGTGGGGTTTGGGGCAACACCTTCAATGCGTTCGCTGCCGCGCCCCGGTCCGACCATGCGTTGGCAGAATCTGCGGATGGGATTCGTTGGTTTAAAGACGAAGAGGCTATTGTTATAATTTGGGTTCTGTCGGAGGTACTCTCGCTGGGTGACCTTGCGTACTTCGGTCGCAGTCACGACCTCTCTGGCTAAGCTTCGCGGATCAAGCTCTTCGTATGGCCTAGTCAATTGCAGTCGAGAGTAGAATGGATTGGGTGCGCGGTGGTAAAGGCGGCCTCCAGTTTTCTCCCAGATGTTGGTCCAGAATCCAGGTTGCGTTGTGCCCAAGTTCATCGTAGAGAAACGCTTGACGGTTGCAGGTTTCTGTTCATTCGCCTCCTCGTGGACCTCATCCAAAAATTCGCGTACGACAGCATCTTTCATCAACATCTCGGTGGTAGCGTTACCGAAGTCCAGAGGGTCTTGCCGACGAGCCTGGCCGAATTTGAAGATGGTGGACAAACTCATGGTGCTGTTTGCCGAACTTCCCATCTCTTTCTGCTGCAAGAACATTCGAACTTGCTGCAATCGTTTCTGGTCTTCGCTGACATCGAAGTTCTCCTGGATGACAGCAATAAACATGTTCAAGGTGATGAAGTTGGCAAGAATGAACCAGAGGATGAGAAAAATAGCGCCAACCCAAGCAGTGCCCCAGTGGGAACTGGACTCTGTCACGGCGTAGAGAATAGTGGTCCAATTCTCTGTCGATAGGACTTGGTACATGCCCAAGAACGAGTTGAAGATCGTTCCGAAAGTGACCCGCTGTGTATCGTCTTCGATCACACCGCGAAAGAGCTGTGTGGCGAAGATTGCCGCGAGGAATGTCAAGAGGAACACAAAAAGGATCAAGTTCAAAACACCGGATACATGGCGCAGAACGAGAAGAATCAAGTCGCGCGTTATGGGAACGGCAAGTACGACTCGGTAGATTCTGACAATCTGGAAGATCGTGAGCCAGGCGTAGACGGTGGCAGAGTTTCGAATGGGCGGTATCTGTATAACCATGGTGATGATTGCGAGACCAAGGTCGACCCAATTTTGGCGATGTTTGGGGAAGTCCCGCCAATCGCTGATGATGCGAAAGATGATTTCGGCGGCCAATACCAGAGTGACAATTGTTTCTGACACTTCGATGATAGACGTAGTCGCAAGGCTCATAGTGTCATGGCGCATGCTTTGTGCAACCAATCCATACACAATGACAAGGATCCAGAGCCATCGAGTCTTCTCGTAAGTCTGCCTGAGTCCACTGCTACGACGCTTTCGAGTCGCGTCACTCTGATCTGCTTCGGCGACGAGATCCTGCTCTCTCGCCATGAAGGCACTACTTCTGCTCTCCTCCCGGATCACCTGGAAAGCAGAAGAGATGACAGCGATCAGAAGGTTGAGCAGCCACAAGTACAAAACGATGATCCCGAAAGCGTAGTACAAGGCGGCAACCAAGTAGTCAGTATCAGCCAGCTGGTACATGATGTCGGTGAAGGTGTTCGATGTCATGATGACGAAGACCTGCTCCATCGAGTTGCCGACATTATCAAAACTGAGCGTGTTGTTGTAGGGATTCTCGCCCTGGATGCACCAGGATCCGACAGGGCACACATATCCTTTTGACTTTGCGGCTCCCGGACGACCATCGTCAAATAGCCAGGGCATTTGATTCTTGTCTGTTCCGTTCCATTCCCACCAACCGCCACAGAACTGTTCATCGAGTGTGTAGTTTGACTGAGGTGGATCTGCTCTGCTGCCATCCCACACGCACGTCCGCCTGAGACTTGACTTGAAGCTCTGAACGCCAACTATACCAAAGAGTAGCCAAAAGAAGCCAATGAGAATTCCGATGTTGAGCAGCGAAGGCGCAGCACGCTTCAAACTCCGCAGAATGACCGATGTACCGCTTGTGATATTCAGCAAGCGCAGGATGCGCAAGCAACTCATCATCTTGAAAACGTAAAGGCGATGTCCCCATTCGATATTGGTTGCGTTCAGCGAGAATGATATCCAGAAGGAGACAACAGCCACAAAGTCCAATCTGTTGAAAGAGTGCCGCAGATACGCCCGGTGAGCAAGGCGTTTCTTTTGTGCCGTTCTAGAATCGCCGGGCACCTCGTCGAATGTGTGCATGGTCATCGCTCTTATCAGTGAAGGCGGTTCAATCTCGTGCGGCACGATCGGATTCTTCGAATGTCTGACTGATGGTTTCGCATGTGGATTCATGAGGTCGTTGGCTTTCTTGTTGAGAGCCTTCCCGAGGCCAATGCTTCGATCGATTGTGCTGTATTCGCTTGGATTGAAGAGAAAGCCCGAAACGATGATCTTCATGATCGTTTCGATCGTGTAAACGGCAAAGATTGCGAACAATGTGTAGTCGGTCCAATGTACACCCCATTGGTCGCGTCGGGGTTTTCGTGGATCGTTGATGTCACCCGCAGAGTCAATTGCCAGGATGACCGTTTGTACGATGATCAGAAGCAGGATGAGAGGCTCAGTCACTGGGTGAACGAGGCAACTGAGTAACGCCCGCCTCACCTTGCTGTGTCGGCTGAAGATGGATAGAGACTTGCCTCTCAACGGATTTGGCTCACTTCTGCCCGGGAGTTCATAGACATCAGGGTGGCCGTGTGTGTGGGATGAGTCCGAAGGCGGGATGATCGGCGAAGGCGCTTTCTCGCTTACAGGAGATCGCCCCGGACCCTCCTCGTCGTTTGCCATATCGCCATTTTGATGGATGGTGGGTATAGGTGGAACATCGTCTTCTCTATCGACTGTTTTGACAGAAGACTTCCGTCGAATCGCTTGCTCAACAAGTTTCGGCTCGTGACTCAAATTGACCACACGCTGGGACATGTTCCGCAGCATCGTGCCAGTCCGAGCAAGTGGCGATTCGAGAGACGCAGGAGATAGCGAGCGCTTTCGGGTGGAATGCGACAAACCAGACTTTGAGCTAGAAGAATCGCGACCAGCCTCTAGGTTTTGCAAATCATCACCAAGCCGCGAGTCGCTTCCACTGCGTCCCCTGTTCTTTTGCGGCGGGAAGCGTACTGTGAGGGTTGCGCTATGGCTCCGTTGCCTGCCCTGCCCACGATCTGGTGTTGAAGGTGCTGCCAATGTTGATGGTCGCAAGTGTGAGGAATCGGTCAACGGTTGTGTGTCTTCCTCATCCGCGGCTCCAGGGGAAAAGAACGCAGGGCCGTCTTCCAGAGTGACTGACACCATGTCGTCGCCGGGTTGCCGTGCTGTACTTATCCGTGGCAAACTGTCCCTTGTCGCACGAGAAGATCTTGCAGTCGGCAACGGCAAGTCGTCCGCATCATCGTCGTACGGATCGCTTCGCGAGTGTGAGGCTTGACTAAAGCTCAGCCCTGCGAATCCTATGGCTGACTGAAAGGCTCCTCTATCCGCCACTGGAGATATAGGCCCTTCATCATCCCCATTCGATATTCTCGATCGCTCTCCCGACGGCGACGACACGTATAGGTGTGGGGAGAGTGGCATGCGCTCTTGTCGTTCCGGCGGGCTAGGCGAATCCTCTCCTATTGGCGCATAGCGTCGCTGGTTCTCTGGCGACGTCTGCCGACTACTCCTGAACAATGCTCTTCCTCTGTCGCTGAGTGTGCGCCGGTGCTGTCCATGCTGCATGGTCTCATCGTCGGCATCCTGAACTCCATTGGGATGTAATGTCTGGAGGGGTATGCCCTGCGAGGTCCGGTTGCGACGGTGCGTCGGCGAATCGTCGCTTCCAGAGGCCATGGAGTGGGCGCTCCTTTGGGTGTAATATGTTCAAATTGTGTCCTTCATCTATCGTGTGTAGGCATGGGAGCTGTTTGTTGTTGACAGTGGTCGCCTGCGATCTCAACCCCAGACCCTTCTCGAGCTTATCTGGGCGCAGTCGCTGGATGTCGGACACGTTGTCACCGATTGAAACGGGCTGAGCGGCGATCCGGAGTAGTGTCGAGTGGTGGTAATAATGAATGGTCGAATGTTGCCTTGTGTAGAGTCGGTGAGTGTATGGAGCCTTGAGAGGCGGCAGCAGGAAGGAAGGGCAACGCGTACTGGGTACGGTCCAAAACGCTTATTGCGGCTCAGTCGCGAACGTCTTGGGCGATCGGCGGCGGCTGTGCTGCCGCCGTTTGATGGCACTGGTGGGTTTCGAAGGGGAAAAAGAGGGTCTAGTGTCAGCCTTACGGGGCTGGAAATTGAATAATGATAACTCAATTCCCACGGGCTTCATCCATCAATTCTGCATCCCAATTCGTCCGTCTATCTGTCTATCTGTCTATCTGTCTATATCACTGGCATAGATTCTCGCCAAAATCAAGTACTACCGACTTCACCAAAGTGAACAGAAAGCCCTAATAGCTTCCTCCTACTCCCCTTTCCCTACCAAAGATACCCATCGGCGATACCAAGACCACCAAGACCCCCCGTTTGAGCCACTTCGGAACACCGGCAGCAAACATGGCTCCCACGGCTCCAACGAAGCGTGCCATCCTCGTCATCAACCCCAACACTACCGAAGCTATGACCGACGGCCTGAAGCCGCTCATCGATTCCCTGGGCTACAAGCCGGTATCATGAACCACCACGACCTTCATCCATGATACGCTATCTAACATGGCTGCTCGCCAGGATGAGGTGGACGTCGCCTATTACACGGCGAAGTCAGGCGTGGCTTCCATCAACAATGAAGAAGACGCCGCTGTATCCGCTCAACATTGCATCACGGACCTGTCCGGCAACGGAGCATTAAACAGCTTTCAAGGTTTCCTCGTCTGCTGCTACTCACAGCACCCACTCGTGCCTGCTTTGCGCAAAGCTCTCGTCGAACGCAAGAAACACGACGCAGCAGTCACAGGCATCTTTGAGGCATCAGTAGCTATGTGTCTACAATCTATAGACATTGACGAGAAATTCGGCATCGTCAGCACCGGCAAGCAGTGGGAGGACATCATGGACGACGCCGTGACAAACCTTCTCGGATCAAATGCTTCATCGAGATACGCCGGTACTGAGACGACTGCTCTCAATGCCGTCGAATTGCACACTACGGCCAAGACAGAAGTGGACAGTCGTATGAAAGACGCCACCAAGCGCCTGCTCGCCAAAGGTGCCAGAGCGGTTTGTCTTGGCTGTGCTGGTATGGCCGGTATGGATCAGACGGTTCGTGAGGCTTGCGTTGAGTATCTTGGAGAAGAGACTGGGTCGAGGATCAGAATTGTCGATGGGGTTATCAGCGGGTTCATTCATCTCGACGGTACCTTGCGTGCGATCTCCTAAAGCCTGGGACGCGTGTATTTTTCTCTGTCTCTAAGTTGTCTAGGCATATCCATCCTGCCGAAATCCACAATACTTAACGTACAGCTCCGGTCGCATACAGTCCAGAATCTCAAGACCGCCACCACGGCAGAAGCGATCCTACCCCTCTACAACTTCCTCTTCACGTCCCCCTGCGCCTCAATCAGCTCGAAAACGTCCCTGTCAAAGACCTTGGCCTCTCCCAAAATCTTCCGACTCCACTCCGTCTCAGCAACCTGCTTGACCATCTCCTTCGGCAAATCCGCCGGCTTACAAGCCCACTCATGCAGCGCCAAAAACCTTGGCTTCACCCCATCAATTCTCTCATAACGAGTAGTCCTGCGATACCCCTCGCACATGGCCAACATATCCAGATGCTGCTTGCGATACCAAGCCTCGAAATCAGCCTGTGCTTCGCTGCCCTCCGCGGGCTCCATAGCGACGCACGTGATCGTCTGGCCGCGTTCCTTGCCGGTCTTATCCGCGTGGCCATAGCCTTCGAAGGTTTGGATTTTGGCGTAGGGGCGGGGGTCGAAGTGCACAAAGTCGGTGATGTTGGCGCCGTTGTAGGTCTTGCTGTGCTTGGTGTCTTCGGTTAGTCTTTCGAGAGTGCCGCTGGAGAAGAAGGTGGAAGCGTCTTCTTCGATGGGGTAGAGGGCGAGGTAAGGGCGTTCGCTGGACGGGTCGACGTTTTTGTAGCGAAGGGCGAGGTCCGTGATTTTGGTCTTGTAGTTCAGGACGTCGGGGAGGTGCTCTTCGTTGTACATTTTGTTGAACTGGGCGTCCGTTGTTTTGCTTGGGTCGGAGATGCGGGCGGCGACGAAGAGGAGGCCTGGTTTGGACATGTTGGATCGAAGCTTCTTGAAATGCTGAGTGTGAGTCGGTGGTGAACTGGTAGCGTTCTTTACTTTCTATGATATACTGATGGGATGAAAGTGGCGTCAAGAAATGGGTTCAATGCTATGAAGTAGTCCGTGGAAATAATTGAGGGGTAATTGATCAATGACTA
>Ga0265797_10000373_pt1 | contig 82154 bp, 69 predicted proteins | sample P2T30metagenome_FD_192433 | JGI IMG/M metagenome (GOLD analysis project Ga0265797, IMG submission 192433) | Plant litter microbial communities from East Loma Ridge, Irvine, California - P2 T30 | ecosystem: Environmental > Terrestrial > Plant litter > Unclassified | place: USA: California... | reverse complement strand
GTCCTTGATATGTCTTCACACACCGTCCCTCCACGTAGTTCCACAGCCTCAGACTGTTATCCAGCGTCGCAGCCAGAACATATCGGCCGTTCGGCGAGAACTTCACGCTCGTCACCGGCGCGTTGTCTTCGTGCACCAGAGTCTTCAGACACTGTCCGGTGCCTGTATCCCAGATCCTGATCAAGCCATCGCTACTGCAGCTCGCTGCCAACGTTCCGTCGCGCACAAAATCAACGCCTGAGACCGGGTCGGAGTGCGCTGGTAGTGATCTCATGACGCGCGCCGTCCGTATGTCCCAAAGAAAGACTGCCTCGTCGTAGGAGCCTGATACCAAGATATTGCCCTTGGGCGAGAAAGCCAGCGAGTAGACGTAATTGTGATGGCCCGCCAATGGCACAGGCAGCGCTTTGCCAGTCGTGACATCCCACAAGCGAATGAGCTTGTCGTCAGACCCAGAAGCCAGCACGCGGCTGTCGGGCGACCATGCCAGAGTCGAAATGCCAGCCAAGTGTCCCTCAAGGGTGTGTTGTAGCGCGCCCGTTGCTGCCGACCAGATCTTGAGCGTGCAATCCGCCGAGCAGCTTGCTAGCCACTTGCCATCCGGTGAGAACTTGATGCTCGCTACGCCTCTCTTGTGCCCTTTCAGCGTATACTGTAATGCATAGTCCAGCGTGCGTGGCCGCTCGGCGATTTTCCTCCTCTTTGCGCCGTTTTCAGGCGATTGCTCTGCGCTGCTCCTCTGCTCTCCAGCCACGTCAGGTGTTTGCACTCCACCTTCATTGTCGTCTTCGTATGCAAAAGCAAATTGTTCAGAGGCGCCGTCGAGAGGTGCAGGGTATGGCGTGGACTCTGCTGAATGGTAAGCGGAGGGCGGATCGAGAGATTCGGAGCGTTTTCGTTTGGGTGTGCGACGGCCTTGGTGAGGATCAGGAGTGGAGTTGTAGCTCATCTTGAAATGGTTGATTATTTAGGGAAGGTTTGGTGGTGGTGGAGCTCCAACACTGACCTTACTGTAGCGATTGAGAATGGAAAGTAGTCGCGGGGAACGCGCTGTAAACGCGGTCGTGTTTGTAAGTGATGTCAACCTCATGTCGCATGTGCAGGTGGGTGTTTGTAGTGATTCAGATGCGCGCTCACGAGTGAATCTTACAAGGGAATTAAGAAGACATGTGATCTTGTACATTTCATTTCATTATGCAGTCTGGCCAATCCGCTAGCGATGTTTATGCCTCTATTTGCTTAGACCGAACCTTTGCATACTAGCTGTGTTTTCCGCCAGTCTGCTCTACTAACTCCTGTATGCGTAAAGCAATGCAAATGATCTTGTCTCATGCTTCATGACCTGCGCCAAAAGGCGCCGTTGCCCCATCGCTATTCCGGGATTTTCCTCTCCTTCCGTGAATGGCTTCAGAGTGACAAACTCAAGCGACTCGTGGGACATGGCAGGCTCTGAATGACCCACCACAATTCCTGCGGCACGGTCGTCTAAACCATGATATCTTCATCGTCCCCGCTGTCATCGTTGATCTGATGAGGAACGACGGTCGAACTTCCAGGGATCTCCCAGGTAAGATCCATCTGATCAGCCAGCTCGGCGTCTGGAGCAGCCGAGCTCTTGCTGCGTTTCGCCATGGCAACATGTTCTTTGGTGAGCTGCAGCCTGCAGTCGGCGTCACGCACAGCGGCTACTAGTAGCTCGATGCGCTTGGTCTGTAATGCTAGGTCGGACTGCTGCGATGTAGCAAGGGTCGAAGAGGTGGAGTTGAAACGAAGAATTGCTTCTCCTGCGGTGGAGCCCGGCGTGAGAGTTGCGTTCAAATACAGCCCTTCGATCATCTGCGAGAGAACGCGAAGAGTGACATCGGCAGCCAGACTAAGGTGTGCTGCCACTCTGTCCACAGTCAACGCCGCGTAGGTCTTTTGCAGGTCCAAGACGAGATACCTCAGTAGCGCGTTACCCGCCTCCGTGACGAAACCCATGTTTCCGTCATCCAGCCAGATCTGTGAGCCAACCTCACTCTCTGCCTGATACTTGTTCCAATTCCTCTTCTCAAAGTTGTCCGCTAACGCTTCGTATGCCTTCCCAGCAGCCTTGAGCGTCTTCCACACGGCTTGATCAACCGTGCGCGGTTGAGGGAACATCTTGCCGTCCGAGAGCAGACCAACCAGAATCCACTTTTTGTAGGCCTCCACCTGGAATATGCTTGCTGTGTGTTGTAAAGTAGGATACAGGATGACGTGCTCGAGGAACAGGCGAGCTCTCTGGTAATTGCGCATGCCCATATAGACGTGCGCACCAAGGAGGTAGTACTCCAGCACGTGCTGTGGCAGGACGTCTTCTGAGAATCCAGAAGTGGAGGTTATGAACGCATTGCTCAATTCGTGATCTTCGCTTAGCACCTCGGCGGGTGCGTTCTTGGGTAGTGCTTGTGGATATGCGAAAATGTTCTGGTCCAGAATAGCGAGGGCCTGTGATGGTGTCTGGGCTCCCAAACATTGCCTGATAAAGCGTAGATGCAGCGTTGTGAAAGTTGCACCGGATGGGTCGAGGCGTCGCAGGGCGGTTGACAGCACGCTCAGGTCGAGGAGGCCGAGAGACTGGGAGCTGTTCAAAGCCCACTCCCAGACGGTGCGCCATAGCTCTCCAACGAAACGAACCTGGACGGGATCGAATGATGCAAAGAAAATGCATATCTGATCGAAGAGAAGCTCGGCGCGTTGTCTGTCCTGCTTGACGAGGGAAATATGTTCATGGAGGCTCTTGAGGTAGGCAATGCTGTGAACAGCAGGATCGAGGATTTCGAGCAGAGTCTTTTGGTCCACGGTTTTGGTCCATGTTGCTGCCGGCACCTTGTCCAATCTCTTTATGTAGGCCAGGATCTGTGTGTCGAGGTCGTGCGGTGCTTGCGACTTGGGTTTGTCAGGCGGGAATGAGCGCAAGACGGCAAGTGGGTCCGCCATGATTGATGTGCAGTCGTGCGAGCCTTCAGATGTGTGGTGGATGCGATCTCGAGAGGCCAATGATGTATATCGATCTCGGCTTCACGGCGATAGTACAGTAACGCGTCGGCGTTGGCGTTTGTTCGGATGTCGCGCTTGTGAGGAGGTCGGAGGCTACTTGTGGGTGAGAGGGCTCGGGCGAAGCTGTTTGAAAGGTCGGAGTAGCAGAGAGGCGAAGTGAGGTCGAAAGGTTGAAGGTGTGAATGGAAGTTGAGTTGAGTTTGAGATGTTTGCATTCGAGAGCTTGAGCAACCAGACCGTCGGTGACGGAATATACCTACTGTATTGTAGGCGGGGGTCCAGGCAACAGGGTCCAGACCTTTCACTTACACCTTTCTATCTTCACTTCACTCCTTACTCCTCACTCCTCACTGTACCCTCGCACTTTACGCGCCATTGCGCACACCAGTCTCTACCAATCTGATATACACGTGCCCACGATGGCTACAGTACAGCAAGGTACCGCCTACCGGGAACGACTGCTTTCTCGCGATGATATTGAGGCACAGATCGCCGATGGCAGAAAGATTGTGATTGTGGACGGGAATGTAATCAAGGCAGATGCATGGCTACCCTTCCACCCTGGTGGTGACAAGGCCATCCTACACATGGTCGGAAGAGACGCTACGAATGAAGTGCGGGCATTCCATTCGACAGAGACACAGCAGTGGATGTCCAAATACCAGATTGGCAAGATCGAAGGACAATGGACCGACTTCATACCACCAATCCAGTACGGCAAATTCAGGACAAAAGATGAGATACAATCCGCTGCCAATCGGTTGTCTGAGTACGACCAGGCAGAATCGTCGGGTCAAGAAAGCTCGGGAGAGCCTTCGCCATTGTTCGAGCCTGCCGACCGTACACAATCAGGATTGCGTAAGCGTAAAGGTAGCGATGCTGCAGTCAGTCATTCGTCATCTGCAACTTCGCTCTCGTCGTTGGAAATGGAGGAACCCACGTCACCCCAAAAGGCGTCTGATCATAGCCAGGACCGGACCACCGAAGAATACCAGAACGACATTGAGAGATTTCCCAGTCTCGACGCAGCTACTCAGACCGCTATCATTGACAAATACCGCGCTCTGGACCAACGTATCCGAGCCGAAGGCCTCTACAATTGCAACTACAAGGCATACGCCATTGAAGCATGCAGGTACACCGCTCTCGCCCTGACATCGTACATTCTGCTTCGCAACGGATGGTACGCGCTCTCGGGCATCTTCCTCGGAATGTTCTGGCACCAGCTAGTCTTCACGGTTCATGATGCTGGCCATATGGGCATCACCCATGACTTCCACATCGACAGCTGCATCGGGATCCTCATTTCGAACTTCCTCGGTGGTCTCAGCTGTTGCTGGTGGAAGCGCAACCACAATGTTCACCACATTGTCACCAACAGCCCAGCTCACGATCCGGATATTCAGCATATCCCCTTCTTTGCTGTCTCGCATCGCTTTTTCGAAAGCCTTCGCTCGACATATTACGACCGCATCATGACTTACGATACATTCGCCAAATTCGTTTTGCCATACCAGCACTACCTTTACTACCCCATTCTGACATTCGGTCGCTTCAACCTCTACGTCCTGTCCTGGCAATACATCTTTTTGGGTCAGGGACCCCGCAAAGGTCCTGCGTGGTGGCACCGGTACCTTGAGGTTGCAGGCCAGCTGTTCTTCTGGACTTGGTTCGGCTACTTCACAGTCTACAAATCGATTCCGACTGCTGGTGCGCGCATCGCCTTCGTGCTGCTTAGCCACATGGTCACTATGCCTGTGCATGTGCAGATCACACTCTCACACTTCGCCATGTCGACAGCAGACCTTGGCGTCGCCGAGTCTTTCCCTCAGCGCATGCTGCGCACTACCATGGATGTCGACTGCCCTGAATGGCTCGATTTCTTCCACGGCGGTCTTCAGTTCCAGGCCGTGCATCACTTGTTCCCACGGATTCCAAGGCACAACCTCCGCGCTTGCCAGAAACTTGTTATGGAATTCTGCGAAGACGTTGGCATCCCTTATGCACTGTATGGTTTCCAGGAGGGCAATGAGAAGGTCATTGGTCATTTGGGAGACATTGCGCGCCAGGCAAGGGTGTTAGCTGAGTGTCAAAGAAGCATGACTCTGCAGGATGCGTTGGAGGGTCACTAAATCTGTAGAATATGTCAACAGAGAACATCAAATTTACAGTATTGACTTTCATCTCTACTGACGAACTCTATTGATGTGAAAGATACAGTACAAGCGCACAAGCTTATCGACATCAGTGGGTCCCTCAAACATACCTAGTCAATTCGATTCAGACCTCATCGGTGAGCCGACCTGGGATATAATATTGCGTCATGCCCCAACACAAGCCCAAAGTGGCCGCTGTAGTTGTGAAAACCTCAACCAAACCAAGTACCGCCGTCGCGGCTGATTGAATCCTCCCGTGAAAAAGAAGCACCCAGTCAAAGAATGAGATTAGTAGTGAATTCGCAGGTATCTCGATCTAATGTCTAGGACGAAAATCCACCCATGCATGCATGCTTTTTGATCATTTTCCCGCATCGAACGCTATCTACACTTCGCTTTTTCGTTCCCATCGCAACGCCATCTATGCCATTTCAAAGACCATTCAGCAAAAAAAGCGCCAACGCTAAGCCGGCCCTCTTTTCTCTTTCAAAGAAGGGACAACGGCAACTCTTACTCCAAAAACGTAAACAGATTCGTGTGAACGACATTGAGGGCGCGGTTGGCCTCGCGCTCCTCGATGACGCAAGAGATGTTGATCTCGCTGGCGCCCTGCGAGATCATCTCGATGTTGATGCCCTGCTCGCCCAGCGTGCTGAAGAAGCGACCGCTGATGCCGACCATGCTGCGCAGCTGGCGGCCGACGAGCGAAATGATGGCCATGTTGGGGACGAGGTCGACGTCGCCCCAGATGCCGAGGTCGTCGACGGCGCCCTTGAGAGCCTCGTCCTCGATGCGGAGTTCCTCCTCGCTGTGCCCGGACAACAGGGAGATTTCCGAGTGCAGGGCCATGGAGACGTGCACTTCCGAGGAGGAGATGAGGTCGACGCTCAGGCCGTGCTTGTCCAGGATGCTAAAGATGGACATGAGGAAGCCGTGCGCGCGAGTCCGCTTCTTGCTGTGCACGTTAAGCACAGTGATGCTGGGCTTGATCGTCACGGCTGTCGGGCGCCTGGGCGTGTCGTGCTGGCTCAGGTTGGAGACCGAGCGGTCGCGGAAGAGGCCGGCCTTTCTTCGTTGGCCTTCGGCGGCATCCGGGTAGATGACGGTGCCGGCATTACGCGGGTTCATCACGTTCTTGATCCTGATCGGGATGCTGGCACGGATGACTTGGTCCATTGTGAATGGGTGGATGACCTCAGATCCGTAAAAGGTCAACTCGGCAGCCTCGCTGGGGGTGACGGAGTCGAGGAGACGGGCGGTGGGCACCTTGCGTGGGTCTGCAGTGAAGATACCATCAACTTCCTTCCAGATCTGGAGTTCCTTGGCGCGTAGGCCTACAGCAGCCAGGGCGGCGCAGAGATCCGTGTAGCCACGACCAATGTTCTCCAGGAGACCGCCAGGGACGGCACCAAAGTATCCAGTGATAACCGGGACGGCGTCGTCGCCGTGCTCGAGGACACGCTTGGCGATCGCAAAAGCCAGGTTCTTGTAGAAGTTGTCGTCCAGGCCCTTAGCCACGAGCTGGAAGGTGATGACATCGCTGAGATCGATGTAGACGGCATTGGCACCGCGGTCTCTCAGCAGAGCAGTCATGTACAAGCAGCTGAGCTTCTCGCCAACAGAAATGATCATGTCGTTGGTCTGGTTCGTGACCGCCTTGAGGAACTGCGCGCTCTCTAGGATCTTGAGCAACTGGTGGCATTCGGCGTCGACCTGCTTGGTGAAGTCCTCGATAATAAGCTCGCTAGAGATCGCATCCTGGCCGGCCTTGATATGATCGACACGGATAGCCTCGACGATGTCGCGATATTTCTGCGAGTCAGATTCCAGGACATCTCTGGCAGCACGCAACAGGCGGTTGGTGGTGCCCTCGCTCTTGGTCGCGGTGCTGCGCGCAGAGCAGACGACAGCGGTGCGGTGTTCGCTCAGGCTTGCCCTGTTTCCATAAGTCAGCAGTTGCCCCCAGGCAAAACAAAATCCAAACGGCGTTGCCATTTTTCTGAAACGCTCTCAGCACCCCACTTACAGTACAATGTCCTGAGCGATTCCGACCGCGAACTTGCCCACGCTCGTCCCGCCGAATTTCTGCACAACCCAGTTGCCGCCGGTCGGCAGGTCCTGCTCCTTCTGGTGTATTCTGTTGATCTGGAACTCCATTGCGAATGTGAGGTTGGTTCGAAGAGTGGGAAGTGGAGGGCGTTCAGTACGTGGCCTGTCTGAGGGAAATTTCTAGGTGTTTTGGTTTGGTGGACGGTGACGAAGCTTGCGGTAGGTATGTGGTTGTTTGGTATACCGGAGATCGAGGCTGAGGTTTGGAAACAGTGGAAAGAGGATCAGGTCTGGACGAATGGACTCATCGACTCGGAGTGACTCGGCGCGGTGGCTCAAGCGGTAGAAAATGTCTCCACATTGGGGCTCTATTGGTGGGATGCTGTCAAAACAAAGGATAAATCGCGCCACCTTCGATTGATGTTATCTATACAATACTGCGAGCACATCTGGCTATACCTTGCTCTCTGTCTAGGCAGTGAAATATGATGCCAGGTACAAGCCTGGCCAACATGCTCATACACGACCACACCAAAACTCCCGCATATAAATTCACTGACAACTTTCCTATCTATTTCGAGACAACCAACCATTAGCTAAGCACGTCATACCGGGAACCAGAACATTGAACCCTCGATCTGTAAAGGCTGAGGTTATTCCCACCTCCACGCGGCAGATCCTTGCAATCCGATCTATTCGGCTACAAACAATTCTCTCAACTTACTTGCCACACAAAACTTCAATCAAAGTCATCACAAAGACCCGGAAGCATTATAGTGATGTATACGGAGTGGTTGGACTAGTAATCCATCGCATGCAGCCGGTATCGCTGTCAAATCCGTTGGTAATTTGGGTTTGTAAAGCTTTGAAATGTATGCCCTGCCGAGGAATTGGTATCTTGGTAGTGGTACTTGGTGAAGTACCGAACTGCCGGCATGAGGATTGCAGATAGGTGCTTTCTACAGCCTAAAGACTTCATCATCTTCCATCTCTCAACTTGCCGTAGGAATGACTGCTACGGCTACCAGTCTTGTAGCATCCGTATGTGGCGAATAAGGTCTGTGAGATGATCGGGCATTGATTTGCAAGGTCTCGCATCCAAACTAAAGTACGGACCATCCAATGAAAGAGACGTGGGTATATACCAATACGACAACAAACCGACCGCTTCAAACACACCCTGTTCGAACACCCTCCTCCTGCTGCAGTAAAGACCGTAACCTCCAACACCGCGCTAAATAATCAAATAGTTTGGTGGTGTATAGCACCATTCCAGCGGACAAGCACCTCGCAACAGCCCGCGCAAACACACCATGATCAGGAGATCTTTCTTCCCCTGGCGGCCAGCCTTGCTTTCGCCGCCGCAATGCGGTCCAGGCCGACCTCGCTGCCATCTTTGGCCCTCATCGACGTACTTGGTGCTTTCGCGGCGGTTTGTGATTCGACGGCGTCCTTAACGCCGCCGGAAGACACGAAGGCTGCGCGAGACGGACTGACATTCTCCTTCGAATTGATCCGTCCTGTGGGCGCGGGTGGAAGAGGCAAAGGCTTTTCTGTCGCGGGATGCGAACGAGCGTCCGACTCGAACGGGCTCGAAGGAAGTATTGGTGAGTGATTCCCCGAAAGTTTCTCCGACGAGGATTTTCTTTTCGCTTCGGGATCGAGGTCGAGAGAATCGCATCTTTTGGGAACCTGAGCTTCGTTCCCTGGAGGCGCAAGCATTGGATTATCGCGTAAAAAGGCCGGGGTGCTTGCCTTCGGTCGCTCGGTTCCTGGTGAACGTTGAGATGCTGCTTCTTGCTGGGGCGGCCTGTTGGGGTTCCGGGAGTTGATGTCCAAAGACTTGAGCGGCGTAAGATCCGTGCCACTGGTCACAGTTCTGCTGATTCTGGTGCTGCGAGTGGGTAGATCATCATTCACGGGCGCCGCGGTACCTGGGGATGCCACACTATGGCTCCAGAGGTCTGACGGGAGATTTCCCGGTTGGTGTCGAATGCGAGATCGAACGCCTGCAGCGTCGCCCTGAAGATCAAGCGACGGCTTTCTTGTTCGTGCCTTGAAAGAGTCGGGCTCTGAAGGCTTCGCGGCGAGTTCACTATCCAATGCCACGATACTCGGCTGATCCGTGGAGCGTGACCGCGTCTGTGTTGGCCTTGTGGCAGTTATTGCGCCCTCTCCGACCAGTACGCTTCTGCGATTGGATGTTGCTGCGTTTCTTGTTGGTGACGCTGATCGACTGCTCTCCATCTCGGCTTGCAGAGCTTTGAGTTGTGCTTCGAGCTCAGCTGTGCGTGATTCCAGTTTCTCAATCTTCTTCCTCTCCTGTCGTAATTGATCCGAAAGCTCCGTGCATTGCAAGTCTTTGTCCCTTGCGAAGCTTTTTGCGGCTCTCTGTTTAGTCACTAACTTTTTGACCTCCCGCGTGGTATTGGCTCGATACACATCGTACTCCTTCTTCCAGTATCGTCCAGACTCCGAATCGGGCTCACCGGCATCCTCGTAGTCCTGGTCTTGCGGTTGTCGACTCTCAGCCTCCGCAGCTTTCTTCTTTGCAGATTCATCCCTAGCTTTGTGTAACTCTTCCGTAAGCTTGCTGCGACCTCTTTTGCGCTCGCTGGGTGTGTCGGCGTTCTCAACCTTCTCTGCAGGTTGCACCCATGGCGAGGGAAACTTCCCAGGACAGTCGTTAGGCAAGCCAGTCTTGCTCTCTTCCTTTACTTTGTCCTTCGCATTATCCACAACATGGGCGCCAAATGTCACAGTCTTACGTCGCGCAGCGGCCGTGCCAGGCGTCATGAGAATTCCCTTGGTAGGAGAAGCCATGGGCTCTGGCACGTCCTCTCGCCTTCTGATAGCGGCTGCATCTCCAGCGCTTTTCGGGCGCGCCAACTGCGGTCTCGTCGCTCTTGTCACCGGCCTGTGTCGTTCTCGCTCATTGGTCGAATGGCGACGCGAATTTTGCGGTGTCTGCTGGGGTGTTCCGAAGATGGCATGTTTGAACGCGCGCACTGCGAATACTGGCGCTGGTGTTTCGGGCGCTTCTACAAACGCGCTCATATCATGATCTATTTCGTTTGTCAGTTGAAGAATGCGACGGCGTTGCGTGACGGTGGATATTTACCCAAGCCATCTGGCTGCTTTGCGCCGGCGAGCCAGTGAAGCATCTTGAGCGCGGTGAGGGTAATGCACTCGATAGCAATGCAGCACTCCTGAGCGACTGTAGTGCGCGTGATGGACGCCGGCGCAACGCCTTTGAATCTGAGACCTGTGTTTACTCGTTGTTTATCCTGCCAACCAACGGCTGGCCAGCGGCAACCCCACTGTGGCGTGCCGAACTTCACACCTTGGACCCTCTTCACATGCGCTGGCGACCTTGACGCCTGACTCCCACCCACCGCCATTCACATCTCTCAAAACAAGAAAATCATTGCAAATGTTCCGCGTGTAAGAGACTGCAGCTTCGGCTGTTAGTCTTCCTGAGCCGTCCACATAGGTGGCCGTAAAGCCCTTGTCGTCAGCAGATATGGCGCCAAAATCGCACTGGAATAAGAAACCACCATCTACACCGAATGTTCAGAGACACGTCCAGCCTGCCGACCAGGCAGGCGCTCCGCCGATCAACTATGCAGAGGTTCAGGCCGAAGAGGTCGAAGTCCTCCAGGCCATATACATGGAAGATTACGAAGAAGTAGAGACGAAGAGTGCCTGGAGCAAGACTACCGATCTTCGCTTCAAATTAAAGTTGCGAGCTTACAGCGATGCCGAAAGTTTTGTCATTCTTTCGGTCCAGCTGACGGCGACATATCCCAAATCCGCGCCTGTTCTCGAGATTTCGGACCTGCATTCGTTCCACGAGAGAACCCAAAAACGCATTCAGAATGTTGTCCGCAACAAGCCTCGACAGATGCTTGGTGAGGTGATGGTACATGCTATCGCCTCAGACATTCAGGAAGCTCTGGAAGATGCAGTCCAGGCCAAACAGTCCGGTACCTTGCCAAGTCTTGAGGAAGAACGTGCAAGTGCAGAGGAGGTTGCCACTGCTCTGGCGAAGGAGGCAGAGGAGGCAGAGACTCGCCGGACCCAAAAGGCTCAGGAGGAGGAAGACCGTGTTCTGAAGCAAATGGTGGATGAAGAAGTGACCCGTCGACAGAAACGACGCCCTACGCGCACTGGCAACGGAGATGGAGGCGATCTACTGGCCCTTAATGCCAACGACGAAGTCGTATCATTCGACCAGCCGGCCAAATTGTCCATCGGCTCGGAGCATCTCGAATTCTCTAAAGTCAGCATCGTCAGCCACGGCCGCGGCTTTTTGTTGGCTAAACCGACCCTCACACCTGGCATTCTACCGCCTCTGGTGACCATCAAGCGCTACGCTACACAGGAGAAATCTCGGGTCGATCTTCTCAACATTGAGAAAGTACTAGACGGTGTATGTGCACTGAGGCATCAAAACATCCTTAGCGTGTACGCATATCGGATCGACAAAATAGACCTGCACTCAGAATTTACTTTATGCACCGAGTATGCTTCACGTGGGACTTTGGAGGATCTTCTGATGCTATGCGGACCACTCCAACTGGACAAAGCTCGACACTTCGCCATTCAACTACTGGAGGCGTTGGACGAGTGCCACCGCAAAGGAATCGCACATGGCAGCCTGAGTGTGAAAACGGTCTGCATAGCTGGCGGTACTGCACCAATCCCTAAGCTTGCCAATGTTGGCTACACCAGTGTCATACAGTCAGAGCGCTACGAGTTGCCCTCGAAGTGGGACGCTCCGGAAGGCTCGTCGGCCGTTTCTGATCATGTTGCTCGGAAGACAGATATCTGGATGCTTGGAATATTGGTGCTACAGATGTTCCTGGGTCTCGACGTTCTTGTTCAAGGCTCCCCACAAACCCTTCTGGAAAAGCTGCCCGTCACTGAATCATTCGAAGAATTCGTTCGCAAGATGCTTAACAGCGATTCTAAGAAGCGACCCACAGCCTTCGACCTTTTACCTGTTGAGTTTCTCCGGACAGATGCAGCTGCTATTACAACGGAGTCCCCAACCGACCAGCGAGGCGATAGATCATCACACTCAGGCCTCAAAAGCCCGTTCAAACGCCGTTCACGTCACGGTTCTTCCAATTTCATGGATCCTGTTTCACGATACACGAACGACTTTACCGAGATCGGCCGTCTCGGCAAAGGCGGATTTGGCGAGGTGGTGAAGTCGAGGAACAAACTCGACGGTGGCGTTTACGCCGTCAAGAAGATCAGCCAGGCACCACAATTGGACAAGATCTTATCAGAGGTCATGCTTTTGAACCGGCTCAATCATCCGTACGTCGTGAGGTACTACTCTACGTGGGTGGAGGAAACTCTGCAAGCCTTTTCAGAAGAGGCAATGTCCACAACTGAGGAGACTGTCACTGAAGAGGCGACCGAATTTTCTGAAGACTCGGAGCAATCCGACGATCAGCGCTTTGATTTCGGATACCAAAGCACAAGCGGCCTGGACTTCGTCAGCTCAAGCGGTTATCCCAACATCGAATTCGGAGGAGACAGCGATTCCGATGACAGCGCTATCACCAGCGAGCCTGGCGACATCGAGCTACAGCTCAACGGCAGCTCCAAGTTGGGGAGCATTGATGAATCCGCCGCAGACAGTGCTTTGCGGCTCAAAAAATCAAGATCTGAATCTCGCAAAGCACAATCAACATTGTACATCCAGATGGAGTACTGTGAGCGCCACACTTTGCGAGATTTGATCCGTAAAGCTACCTTGACCGAAGATGATTCCTGGCGATTCGTACGCCAAATCACTGAGGGTCTGGCGCATGTGCATAGTCATGGCATCATTCACCGTGACCTAAAGCCTGACAACATCTTCATTGACGTAGCTGGAAATCCAAAGATTGGTGATTTCGGCCTGGCCACCACCAGCCAATACCAGGTCACTGACAAGCTCACATCGATGAGCGGAGCTACGGGAGGTGACATGACCAGAAGCGTTGGCACCACGCTATACGTGGCTCCGGAGCTGCGAACTGCATCTGGGATCACCTACAACGACAAAGTCGACATGTACTCTCTGGGCATCATGTTCTTCGAGATGTGCGAGCCTTTCGGCACTGCAATGGAACGCATCCGTTCTTTGCAGGACATCCGCGAAAAGGAGCACCATTTACCAGCTGCATACCTTGCCAACGGTACCAAAGCTGCGGAAGGCAAGCTCATCGAATGTTTGATTTCACACAAACCAGGCGAAAGGCCAAGTAGTACCGAGCTGCTTCGGAGCAACATCCTGCCGCTGAAAATCGAAGACGAAACCATTCGCCAGGCTTTGAGTGGCCTTTCCGACCCCAGATCACCCTACCATCAGAAGATGATGTCCGCGCTGTTCTCACACGATCAAGCTAGTAACAGCAAAATCAAGGCTCTCGCCTGGGATGCAAAGGACCAATCTACGAAGGAAGATACGACTAGGCTCAGGATGCGGACTATAGCGAAGGGTGTGCTTGAGTCCGTCTTTCGACGCCATGGAGCGGAGGAGGTCCGGCGTGAGAGCGTATTCCCTCGATCGGGGTACTACAATTACCCCAACGTCGCGCAGCTCCTTGACGCATCCGGCAACCTGGTCCAGCTACCATACGACCTGACATTCCCTTTCGCGAGGCAGTTGGCCCGCAGAGAGTGTTCACTACGTCACGTATACACGTTCGACCGAGTGTATCGTGACACTTTCTCAGGTGGCCCGCCAAAAGCCAACGAAGAAGTGGACTTTGACATCGTCAGCCTCGCAGGCAGTGAAGATCAGGCACTCGACGATGCCGAGATCGTCAAAGTCCTAGACGAAATGACTGAAGAGTTGCCCGGCCTCACGTCTTCAGGCACCATCTGTTTCCACTTGAACCATGCGAATATACTGGACGTGATATTGGAGTCCTGCAGGGTGCCTATTGCACAGCAAGCAGCTGTGAAAGAGTGCATCAGCAAGCTTGGATACCACACGTACACTTGGACAAAAATACGTGCCGAGCTACGCTCTGCGGCGATTGGACTCTCCATCACGACGGTAGACGACCTGCAACAATTCGACTTCCGCGACACACCGGAGAAGACGTTCGCCAGAATTCGTGCGCTCATGGATGGCGCTAGTTCACGCCTGGTTGCGAAGCTCGAGAGTGGGATTAAATATGTCCGGGACGTGCTACAAAACCTCAACCACCTCGGTCTATACCAGCGGTTGTACGTCACACCTTTGGGAAGTTTCAACGCCAAGTTCTATGACAACGGGATTTTAATCCAGTGCGTCCACGAACGCAAGTCGACTAGAGATGTCATTGCGGCTGGAGGACGTTACGATAGTCTTGTCCACGCGCAGCGAGCTCCGAGTGCGACACATACGCCCCAGGGCGCCGTCGGAGTCTCGATCGGTATTGACCGCCTAGTCGCCAACATCCTCAAGAGTGCAAAGGGGAAGTCAAAGGGGTTGTCGGTGAAAGACAATTCCTCCCAGCTTCAGAGCCTCGACAAGCGGTGCAACGTCCTGCTCGTGGCGGGCGGCACAGACGGCGTGCGCGTCGCCGGCCTCAAGATCTTGTCATCGCTATGGGCCAACCACATCAGTGCAGAGCTAGCCATTGACGAACGAACTTGGGACAACGAGGACCAATACCGCTTCGTCGTCACTCTGCGCCACGAAGCGTCGACTACTGTCAGAGTGCGTGGCACCAGCGAGGACGCGACCGAGTCCGACGTGCCCACCACCTCACTCATCAGCCACATCCATCAAGAACTCCGCGAACGCGAAGGCACGAAAGCGCGTCATCCAGTTCTCACCCGCCAACCGAGCAGTCACCAGGATCCGGAGCATAAGGGCAGTGTCCAGGTGCTCATGGCCCAGCACCGCAGCAAGAAGTCAAACAAATTTTCTATCGTCAATGCTGCCCAGTCACAATGGGTGGAAAAGCTGGACCAGTGGAAAGATGCTCCCATTCTCGCGATCGAGACACGGGATGATGTCTTGGAGCTATTGCGCGAGACGAGACTGAGCGATGCTGAGAGCTGGCGCAAGATGGTGCAGAGCGTGCAGCTAAATGAAAGGCAGTACCTGCAACAGGTACAGGATATCTTGGCGGGCTGGCGGAACAGCTGCGCCGAAGGCAATGGGTCCAGGGAGGCTTGCCTGTTCAACTTCCGTACTGGACATTGTGTGTATTATGACGTGAGCTTGTAAGGGTTGGATGTATAGTCGTACGGTGGTCGCAGTTATAGGTCGAAACCGATATGCCCAAGAATGTTCAAGCACAGACCACTGAAGCATTGGCGCACAATGGAAATGACGCAAATGCAGTGGTGCATACCATATCAGATCAGAACGTTGCGGCACATTGATACGGCACAGTTGTTTCAGCAGCAAGGAATCATTGATACCATACTACTTGGTTTTCGCACGCCGAATGCAAGTCAAAGGCAGCTTCCGCGGTGTGCGGATCAGGCCGGTGTTAGACAAGCCTCGGTTGGTGCTGGTCGTAAGGTCCTTCACATCAACTCTGAGTGCATTGAAGCAAATCCTCCACGTTCATTCCCCCAACCTCGATAAGCCAGTCATGTAGTCGTTAAGGCAAGCCGTGGTGCATGGCGCGAAGTCGTGAACATGTCTTCAGCGGCCTCTGGTCGCGTGATCGAGGATGTTAATGGTGGGTGTTGGGAGTCATTGCAGGCAGAGTAGGGGCGAGTCGCTTATTTGCTGGTTGGGTTGTTAGAACATGTTGTGTTTCGTTGCATGCATTGGAGGGAAGCGGCTTACGATCTGGCTCTCGTCTTTCTTCTTTTACGCTTCAGGCGACGCGTGCGCTTTTTCCTCCACTTGGCTCTCATCTTGGGCTGCTGTGGAAATCGTTAGTCGCTGCTTGTGATCGTCTCATGGCATGCGCCAATGGGGTCCAGCATATACTCACATTTGCTTAGGATGAGATGGGATGGGGGAGAGAAGGAAGCTCGCTCACCGGCTCGAACTTGTAAGGTCAAGTTGGTGTGTGGGCGGGGTCACACGGGAGCGGCCGAGTCTTGGCGAGCTAAGCCTGAAGGGGATGAGAGCTCACAACGTCAGAACGTCAGTTGATCCATCAAATCTTCGACTCGAGCTCTCAGATGTTCCGAAGTATCGCAGCATCTCGCGGCTGGGTCTCGATCATCTAACGCCTTCCACGGCCTTCTAGGAAGATATCTCTGTGCATGATGGACGACCCACGAGACTTGCCCGTGGCATTTCTGTTCCTCCATCGAGCAGACGACGCCAACTCCACCATTAACCTGCCCATCTACGCCAATGTTGAATTCGATCTTGGAAGGGAGCAAGTCAACAGCATTCTGGGTGTCAACGATGGCACAATCTCAAAGCATCACCTGCGAATCCATTGCGTAACTTATGATGAGAACCCTGTGGCTGCCATTGAGCCATTGGTATATGTTCGTATACTGTCACGCCACGGTGCACGTCTCTCACAAACAGTGCCCGATGGAAGTAATTCAACATGCTTCCTTCAACATGGCCACCCCTCCGTCCTGCTCAACCACGGCGACACAATCCACCTTTCTCCTTATGTTTCCGTCAAGTATCAAGCAGTACCTCAAACGTCCGGCCAGCTTAAGCGCTTGGGAAGTGTCGCAAAAGCTGAGTCGAAACTATTCGACAAACAGTACACTGTCACGCCTCGAGTGCTGGGCGTTGGCGGGTTCGCGAGTGTCTTTCTTGCCATCAACATGAAGTCTCGCCGTCAAGTCGCTTGCAAGGTTGTACCTTTGCCTAAGAAGCCACCAGTCCCGGGCCTCAGTGAGTGGAAGGCGAACCCAGGTCGAAAAGCGCCTGCTCATGAAGCCGGTGGTGATGTTGTCCGACACCGAGAGATATGTCGGAATCTTCGCCGTGAATTTGAGATTCTCAAAGGAATTGACCATCCCAACATCATCAGACTGGAAAAAGCCATCTACGCCCCGGACCACATTTACATCTTCCAGGAGCTGGTCAGCGGCGGCGACTTAATGTCTTATCTGGAGAGAAAGGGCGGACTCGACGAGTCCGAAGCAGCCGTGATGATTTTCCAAATGCTCAAGGCCCTTGAATATCTTCACGGTCGTGGGATCGTGCACCGTGACATCAAACCTGAGAATATTCTCATGACTTCATGGCGCAAAGGCGCGAGAATCGTGCTCACTGACTTTGGGCATTCGAGAAAGTTTGTCGAGGAAAATGGTGACAGCGAAGACGCGAGGACGACTTCTCGGATGAATTCATTGGTTGGTACACGCGGTTATGCCGCACCGTAAGTGTCTTTGACTCTGCTTTTCGCAGAAACGCGCTGACGGAAGAACAGTGAGGTCTACGTGAGGCCTTCTGACGATGACACAAGAGGTCAGTCTGGGTACAACGAGGCGGTCGATGTCTGGTCAATTGGCTGTTTAGCCGGATCACTGCTCACAAACTCATTTCTGTTCCCTCGTGAGGGAACCAACCATTCTCGGCGTTCATACAACAGCGAAAATGCCGATCTGTCGCGAGCTTTCAACCTCGAGTTCCTGGACACCTCCAAGGAATGGCAGCGGATGAGCCGCAAGTGCAAGTCTTTCATCAGAGGCTGCGCGATAGTGGACGATTCACAGCGCTTGACCGTCAGCGCAGCATTGGAACATCCCTGGGTTGCCCATCCGGGATTCGTTGAAGCAATGCACGCAGAGTATGCGCGTGCGACAGCCGATTGGGTGCCTCGCGCCAACACCAACGATCTCATCGAGTTTGTGAAAGATCCGCTCCCCGTGGCAAAAACACCAGAGACTGGATACGAAGCTCGTCTACACGACGAAGTCCGTTCACATCACTTCCCGTCGCAGATGCCGCCCATGCCAAGCCAACTCGGGACGTTCGACGCTTCAATCCATACAGGAGCATCACTTCAAGCACGACTGTCGCCCATCAATAGCAGCTCCCGTGCACTCCCAAAGAAAGCAACTACTCACACCAGTCTCACGACGTCTGACGACGATCCCGGTCGCTTAGGTTTCGGCCACAGCAGTAAGCCTCGTGGTGAGGATGAAATGTCATACCTCTCCATCCAGGATTATGCACCTCCGATCATCTACCCGGCGGCCACATCGCGCGAGAAGACTCCTCCGTATCAAAGCCCGTGGGACATGCAGCTTGCTGGAGTTATGGATATTGATGGGAGGTCTGATACAACAAGCACCATGCTCCCTCACAGAAGGTCCCGCCTTTGACTGTACGCGCAACGGGGTACAATTCATTTATATTCTTTGCTGTCCAAGGGGGAGTTTAGATACTCTTCTTGCGCCGGACTTCTCTGGGGACACGGTGCCCGTGACTGGGCGTGACTATCTCAAAGGTAGCTGATATGTGTTTTTTGCTATGAGGGTGTCAGGTCGCAGTGTACTATAATCATTCATGACTCGTCTTCGTCGCCTTCGTCTCGCATTGACGTGTCCGCATTTGCATCCTCATCCATGGCTTCATCGGCATCTTCCCCATCTCTGTCATCAGATTCCTTGGCTCCTTTCTTCTCCTTGCCGTTCTCCTCGCCAGTAGGGAAGGACAGATGCTTCCAATCCTCGATTTCTTCAATAACACTGCGCAAGCGATCTCTCACAGACTCGACGGCAAAGCTTCCCAGCAACAGCCTCAGAGGTGGGTATCGACAATGACCCAGCTGCCACACAAGTTCTGCGCCTTTTACTGCGCTGACAGGCTGCCTGTCTGAAAGCCATTGGACAATCCGTCGCGCATGTCCGGCTGGCGCAGTCGGCGTGTTGTAAGGTTTGCTGGGCGGCTTGACGAAGAAATGTCCGTACGTCTTCAGTTTCACGTCCCGCACCTCGGAAGTATCGGCGGCCTTGTCGTCCAGTCCAGTCGGTTCGTCAAGCCTCATGTGGCCCGGCTGCACCAGTGTGGCTTTGATTCCAAATGCGTCGACTTCGTAAAGCATGCTCTCGATCAAGCCCTCGGTCGCATACTTGGTTGCACAATACGGGCCGAGTCCGGGCACTCCCAAAGCACCAGACGTCGACGAGAATATCAAGTACCGGCCAGCGTTCTCGCCCTCTTTGCGATCCGCCGCTTGCGCGCGAAGCTGCGGCAAGCTGAGCTGGATGATGTTCAGAGTACCCATGAAATTCGTCTCGAACTGCGAGCGCAAGTCGCTGTCGTCCTGATCCTCGCACGCGCCGATAACACCATAGCCCGTCGCATTGACAACAATGTCTATGCGACCCCAGCGCTTGACGCTATTCTGAATAGCCGCGTCGACAGTCTCGCGCACGCGTACGTCGCAGAGCAGACCCAGGCACCGCTCGTGCCAGCCCTGCATCTGCGCCAGAGTGTTCTCATGCGTGCGGCCGACGGCTGTCACACTGTCGCCGTGTCCCAGGGCTTTCTTAACCAGCGAGCGGCCGATGTGACCTGTTGCGCCGAAGACGAGCCATACTTTGGGCGTGGGCGGGTTGGACTCGGAGGGAGGGTCGGTGTTGGGTGGCAGCGCCAGGCGGGTTGCTGAGAGGTAGGAGGAGGGCGATGTGGGTGATTGTGGAGATGTGGCCGCCATCACGGCGTTCTGAGGAGGGCAATGCTACATGTCGGGTGTTGGTGGGAGGAAGGCAGATGTAGAGCGCCGGCAAGTGGAGGTTGCCGTTTGGGGTGCTGCTTACTGTATTACCTTAGCCTCGTTGATCGATTGGAGGCCCACGAAGAGACGTCATCGGCGCCCGCAGTTGATGGGTCGAATCATCAAATCACCGCGAATTGATTAATCGAAAGCCGCCTGTACCTGCATACTTTGGATACCCTGCTCGCAACCAATTCAGACCTTGTCCTCTGCTATGTCTCGAGCAAAACTGCAGGCCGCTCAGAGTAAGTCGCTGGTGGTTTCTCATACAAAACAACGTCCGACTTACGCTCTCTCTTCCTTCCAGACGCGCAGCAACAATATGCACAACCATCCTCTTCGGCCGGCTTCGCTTCAGGCTTCCTGCTCGGCCAGCTCACCCTCGCCCTGATCCTCTTTGTCTTTATCAAGTTCTTCATCTTCGGCGAGGCGCCCAGTGCAGATGCCCGAGCCACCCAGCGCGCTGCTGCCCGCCGCCAGCGTACTCTCTCACACAGCACCCGCTCACGAACACTGAGCTCTGCCCTCCGTCCGCAACCCAGCTCTGCCGTACTGAAGCCTCGAGCCGAGGGAGGATTGACGGTGCAGAAGATTCTTGAAAAGACATACTACAACGTACAAGGACATCAGCCTGAAAGCTTGGATTGGTTCAATGTCTTGATCGCACAGACAATCGCGCAATTGCGAGCGGACGCTGCTGAGGATCAGGCGGTGTTGGGCAGCTTAACGCAGCTTCTGAATGGACCCAGCAAACCAGACTTCTTGGACGAGATTCGTGTGACTGAGATCAACCTTGGAGAAGAATTCCCCATTTTCAGCAACTGCCGTGTGATTCCTGTCGACGAACATGGCACGCCAATCAAGGAGCTTAGAGGCGATCGAGGTGAGCGGCTGCAGGCTAGGATGGACGTGGACTTGGGCGACGTTCTGACGCTAGGCATTGAGACGAAGTTGATGCTGAACTACCCCAAACCCTTCACCGCAGGATTGCCGGTCGCGCTCGCCGTGTCTGTCGTGCGGTTCTCTGGCACTCTGAGCCTGTCTTTCTCGCCTTCGTCGCAACCGAGCCCGCAGAACGAAGGACATCCACTCAATCCTACCGGCCAGTCTCCCACAACGCTCACTTTCACCTTCATGGACGATTACAGGCTGGACTTGAGCGTGCACTCTCTCATAGGATCCAGAGCTAGACTACAAGATGTGCCCAAGATCGCACAGCTGGTCGAAGACAAGATTCACGCCTGGTTCGACACACGATGCGTGGAGCCTCGCTTCCAACAGATCGTTTTGCCGTCTCTGTGGCCCCGTAAGAAGAACACACGTGGCGGCGAGAACCGCGAGAACGAGGAATCTGTCGACAACACGTCGTCGGATAACGATAAGACGGCCGCAGATGCACCGACCGTAGAGTCCCGATCCAGGAAAGAGGGTAGCGTCGGTGAAACCATGGCCGAGCAACGCACGCGAGACTGGGCTGCGAAGCAAGGCGCTCCTAAACAGGCCAACGGCACTGTCACTCCCACGGCGGCGAAGCGGCAGGAGGGTATGTCGGAGCTCGAGATCGCAGGAGTCGAGATGAGAGAAGCTGAGGAGAAGGACAGGAGGAGAGGACTGCAGAGGCAGAAGTCGTCGCTGGAGAGGACTGACAGCGATGGCCTGAGGATGAGGAATGGGAGTGCGGTGCGCGGGACGAGTTAGAATTAATTTTGCTAGGGAGATTCTGTCTTCTGTGATATTTAGCGAGGCGTTGGTGGCAGATCGTCTGTCTTACTCTTAGGTTCCAATCGATACACGTATGCGGCTTGCGGGTTCTGCGTACATGAGCACAATGCAGTTCTATACTTCCCAGGCTTTTGTGGGACAAATCAATTGGCACAGCGTACTACCAGCGTCGCCTTCACTTGACCCAAGTAATTGCATACCTTGAGAGCTCCGTGAGCAGGAGGTGCCAACCTACGTGTAGGTAGCTTTGACGATGCTCCTCGGAAATTCATTGACAAGTCGCTAACCTGCAACGCTCTTGCTTTTCAAACTCCACAAGGACGAAGGGACACTGCAACCAGCGTTCATTCTACAGTACACCTTGCCTACTACGAAGAAGAACATTGATTCATCATCTGATCGTCTTCCTGTCAAGCCTCCAACCGTGGGCAAGGGTTAGGGTTGGGGTTGATGCTCAGTCGGTCTTGCATTCGAATGAAGCATATTCTGACTCCATGTGTTCAAAACCTATGCTATTCACCAGTTTTCCATGATAAGGACCAACCGATGATATCCCTTGTTGAATCCTGTGTTATCTATATGTTCTGATTGATGCCTTCTTTCCCACGAGGGACCCATGTCCACGAGGGTAAACTCTATACACACGTGGGTGAAACCCATGACACTGGAGCCAAAACACCTGATCATCCACCGAAAAACCTACGACCGCCGAGATGTTTCGAACAAAGATGCTTGTCCATGTAACACGTAGAAAGTGGAAAGAATACAGGGCACACCCAAGACGTAACGAAATTACATAGGATCTCACAAGGCTGTAGGGAAAAAAGTCGTGCGTCCAGCTGACACACTCAAGATCGACGTGTTTACGGTGTGCGGCCACGGGAATGAGCTCTCGAGGGACAAGCAGAATTGGGACGGGTTTGGGGAATAATAATGCTAGACTGGCAGCAGCCTATCCCCATTCCCCGCTGACCCTGAGAGACAAGGGTGTTGTTGTTACCCATCTCAAAGCCGAGTAGCAGCAGCCTGCTCGTCGTCAAACCCTCTCCGCCATCCCAGACAAGTATTGCAGCTCGAAAGTTGACTGAGAGGTTCCCTGCAATTTTCCGTGTGGAACCTCTGCCAGTCGATTATCACTTCTCCGCGCGAGTGCCGCCGCCGGTGATGATGTTGAGATTTGACCGCCGCCTTTTGCGCAGTAAGAGCAGCAGCAACATACTCTGCTGGGGAGTCCTTTCGCGACGTGTCATAGCCTGAGATTACAGCTTTGTCATGGTTGTCGGGTGTTTGTGTCAATTCCTCTCCAGTAGAGATAGGAGAAGATGAAGACGACGACGACAACGAAGCCCGAAACGCACCCGGCGGTGGCTCCGAAGAAGAAGGCGGATCATGAAGAGGGGAAGAAGTCAGTAAGGATCCCGGTCCCTGCTCGCCACGTGATGAGTCATGCTCCAAAGGATCATGCTCCAAGGGTGACGGCGCTTCTGTCGAAGAGGGTTCGAAGAAGCCCATCAAACTGGACGAAGGCGAGGGCTGTTGCACAGCCATACCATCACCATCACCAACATTACTCTTCCCTGCGGAAGCATACAGAGCGCTCACCGCCGGTGTTGCAGCGAGATGCTGCCGATCAGAGTCAAGTTGGCGCAAGGCACTCTCGCTGGACTCTGGTACCGTTCGTCCGTAATGGGCCAGGAGATTGAGGCTTTGTCTTGGTATTCGACTGTTCAACCTTTGGGGTGCCCGCGACGAGAGGGGAATGCCTGCGCGTAGTTCCTGGAGTTTGGCATCGAATTCGTGTTGAAAATTGTCGAGTAGGTAGTAGAGGTGTTCGAGTCGGGTTCGCCACAAGTCAACTGACTGGTCGATGCCCTGACGTGGATCACCTGCTTGGCTGTCAGTGCCGATGTTTAGAGGAATGTCTCGATGGGTGGATAAGGAAGTAGCTGGACTAGAGATATTCGAGGTGGCCGGTCCAGATGGTGATGAATCGTCACTTTGGTCAGAGCTGGAGGTGGATGTTCGTCCGTTAAGACCATCTCTTCCTGGCAGTGCGACATTGTCATCATGATCGATGTCAGCTCTTTGCGTGGCGACAGGAGACGATCTTCCCTCTCGCAAGAATCGTTGCATGTTGTGACACTCGTTCGGGTTTCCCATGCTGGCTGTCGATGAGAGCGGTTTGATGGGGGAGGTGTCGAACTCTTACCAGGATAAAAACGTGCAAACAGATAAATCGATACTTATCGTTGACGGGCAACATTGACCTGTTGGCTAACCTTAAATTCCACAGTGTAAGTCTTGAGATTGATTGACAAACATGACCGTGAGGTGAATGGGTTGACTCAACATCGTACGTGCTGTTGCTTGCTGGATCTGCGTGCCGGTGCATAGCAATCAACCAACGCGTGAGCATCGTCCCTTTTCTCTTGACAATAGTAGAGTGTGACGAATGGCGACAGGACGGATGCGTATAGCTGGCGAGAAGGAGACGCCTGCTGCTTCGACAACAGAATGTGACGAGCTCAGCCCAGAACAGTGATAGCATCTAACTACCCTTGGAGCAATCTGCTCCCTAAATTGGATACGCCTAAGAGAATAGATTGATGAGCGTGCGCGTCAGTGGGTCTTCTGCGAACGAATCCAGGTCTTCTAACAATAACAACAATAACCCGGGGCCTGTCGACCTCGCTGTCACTGCAAATTCCCGTGCTTTGAACATGTCGGATGTCACATACCGGCAGGACTCGACGCGACCTACATGTGTTCGTGCCTGAATTCTACTGCCGGCGAGCTGTCTTCTGGACCTGCATGAACAAGGGACGGCACGCCGCATGCAGCATCGATAAGCGCTTACCCTATCACCCGGTGATGGTGTTTGCAGCAAAACCAACGAAATTCCGAACGTCCTTCTCGTGACATCGATAGCGCGATTACCACACGTCTGGAATCCAGTAGGAACGCCGGAAGAATACGACGTTCACTTCAAGCCACTTCTTCGGAAAGTCTCCGGGCCATTGAATCTTGAAGGATCCCTTGAGGTCTATGCTCTCGGAACGCAGACGCATACGCAGCGGCATGGTCAAGTCGCCTGTCACTACTGTAGGCTGTAGCACGCGCCTGAATAGTTTGCGGCGTCAGAATTGCAAGCATGATTGTACAGTGTACGGCGTCGAAATTGCAAGCGTTCTGCGGCGTCGACTTTCAGCACACGCTGGATGAGCCTGCAGCCAAGGATTGATTTACCAAGCGGATAAATTGAAGATGGTAGTGACATCCAGCTGAGAACGAGGCGGTGAACGTCGATCCGAAGGAAACAGGCTCAGACGGACTTGCCGATAAGGAGTGAGATCACGCTCAGATTGGTGTTTGTTGCGCGTTCGCGTTTGAAGGAAGCCGGACGTGGTCGGAGGTCTTTCCATACCCTGTTTCCCGAGCTCGACCGGTTAGACCGTAACCTGTTATCAGCCAGCATCAATACTGTAATCGACAATCGAGCAACTCGGAAGTCCGCCCTGTCTGCCTCAGATAACCGCGACCGCGCCTAGAGAGTGAGTACACGGCGCATGGTGGCCGTTTGACCAACGCCCAGAAGCCGGTGTAGGATTCCCGCCGCGGCCGGGGTATTTTGACCAGGTTCCCGTTGTGTGCGATATTGGTATGGCCGGGGTAGCGTGCGGCGCGGTGCTCGTAATCGAGGGCAGGGTTTAATATCGAAGCGCAGCCCTCACTACATGGGTGAACGCGTCGAGGACTCGAGTGGAGAAAGGGCACGACCGGGAGTAGTTGGCCAGGCCTCGAGCATGTGATATGGCATGTGGAGTCGCAGGATGTTGAGGAAACGGGCCTCCGCAATGAAAGTGATGGTGATGATGGATTTACGTGATGCGCTCGAGCGGCGACTGACTAGTAGAGCACAGAGAGTAGGATTTGGAGCAAACGGGCGAGCTGCATGCTCTCTGGAGCAGACAGCACAGCATTGATTGCAAGCCACAAGGAGCCGTGACGGACGGCACGGGCAATCGGCGCAACGTGTTGAAGGAACAGGCACAGGAACGAGCCGGAGTCGTAGGCCGAAATCATAGGCCGCGGAATCATAGGCCCGTTTCTACATAGACTTCTCCCAGGCCATGAGGCGTCTTCAACAACGCGGGACAAGATATGCATGTGCATCCAGGCCCGACAGGGATGGATTGGTCTGCTTGCCTGCCACGTTGCCACATGGGAATGGCGTTACTGTAGGTTATCACTATCATTGCTGTAACATTACCTGTAGGATTACTGTCATGTTTACGCGTGGTGGAACATGAAGATAATTCTCTGCAGTAGTCTGCACGCGCTTAGCAGCAATACAGCTACCACTACTGCAGCTGCAACAGCTGGCATATTCGCCGCAGGAGTGCTAATGCACAATTGTGCACGCTAGACAGCACCTGCAGTAGGCCACCCGCCAGAGACCCAGAGAAGTGTAGCAAGTATCTCGATGGGATCTTCCACTCTGCGCTCTGCGTCCGCCTTGAGTGTTTGAGCGGAGAATATACGTTGGTAGCGCCGGCCGGAGGGGGGTGTGTGCCGGTGGCTGCAAAGCTTCTGCTTTTTGCTGGGAGGAGGTGCCTCCTGCCTCGGTGCTTTTTACGTTTCTTGCGCCGCTGAAGAAAGGACGATGACAACATCGGCACAGATGCATGAATGACTGCAAGCTCCTCGATCGTTACCGTGGATACACCTGCGTTTGCTGTGACAATTCAGATCCGTAGGGTGTCCCTTAGCAGGCGATTCCAACAGTACCGACTGACTCGGCTGTTAGTCAACACAGGCGAGTAGACCGTCTCTCGCGACGGCCAGGATGAAGCGATAATAACGACAATGGTCGAGAGGGCTGAGGGGCTCGACCTCTGAGTTGCCCAACGTGCCAACATGCCGGGACTGGGGGATAAGCCGGTCGCCATATGCACGGGCATGTATACGAACATACCAAACTGCCTCTCTCAAATGGCCGGCCGAACCAGGCCTCAGCCCAGAGGCCCATCGCCGGTCGCCTGCGTGCTCCACAGACACTAGAGAAGATAGCTCGCATAGCATTGCTGCCACCGCCGTGGTCTGCAGAATGCGTGACTTTGGGGTCGGCGGGCCGCATCCACTTTGGTAGTTACTGGCTCTACCGGACCACTCGAGTGTCGTGTTTGTCTTTCCGTCAAGTCTGGCATTATTGTCATTGGTGCCACTACGACCTGCACGTCTAGGGAACCTGCAGCTGCTCGTGAGGCACAGTAGTGAGTAGTACTGTAGTTCGCGCGTCTCGTCTTCACACACGCACCCGTTGTTTTCCAGCGTTTGCTTTTCCTGCACTGCACACTGCACTCTGCAACGGCAACAACACACACGCACCACATCCGACTCCATACGTGTCAGTCGAGTAGCCGCCAACGAGAACGAGAACGGCATCCCCAGCTATCTCCGCCAACACCAAAACAACAAACCTCCCGGCTCGTGCTCAGACCCTTGTACCCAGACGGTTGGAGCTCGCAGCCCAATCCTGGAACCTTGATATCCTAGCATTGACTTTCTCTCGCCCACCCGAACTCAGAAGACGCCCGCGGTCCTTCACGCGTGCCTAAGACGTGCGATACTCCTCGCTAACATCCTCGCCATCGTACACATACCCGGCCTCGTCTGCATTGCATCCTCCTTTCCACACTCTCTATTCATCGCCTCGAACTCTCGCCGTCGCCCAGCGGATTTTGCCAAAAAGTGCGGGGCAAGTGTCTTATTAGACCACAGCTGGAACATCAAATCAAACACATCAACAAAGTCTACACAACACGACGTCAACATCGACGGCCACGCGCCACCTGCAACTTGCTTGTCACCACTACTCCGCTCACTTTCAACACTTTCACTCAGTCTTCTTCTTCTTCTACCGGATTGCTCTTTGACTCGACCCTCCTTCCCGGCTCCCGGCCACCCACTTGTATCCCACCATGGCTTTCCACGACCACGCTCGCTCCGGTTCCGACACATCATCAACCGGCTCCTCCTATCAGTACATCCTTGACCATGTTCTAACCTACAACACCGGCTATGAAATGCCGCTTCGCACAATGTACACTCTAAACAGCGCACCCCGCGCGCAGCCAATGTCGACTCGAAACGGCACGCCGACATCCAGCGCCGGCAGTTCCCCGACCTCACCACTTATGAACACTGCATGGCAGGAGAACCCAACGACCAACGCCTTCAACGAGAACTTGTTGGCACAGCTTTCACATCTGCCTCAGCAACCGACTTCGTTGCCACCCAGCTTCATCACATCATTCCTGGGAAGGTGCTTTCCACCTGATCTCGTCTGCGTAGACTTCCCCCAAGCCTTGACCGGACTCGACTATCTTAAGGACCTCGAGACTCGAAGGCAAAGAGAGTTCGCCTTTGCACTTGCCAGGACTCAAGTCGACCCACTCATTTTGGAGAACGAGGCTGAGCTGTTCCGTCAATTCCCTGGTGTGGCACGCTGGAAGCAAAACGTCAAGGCCCAGGAGCGCATCATCGAGAACCTATATACGACACTTTACATCGGCCTGCGACGCTGGGTAAGTGAACCAGTGGCAATTACTCTTCGAATGAACGCATGCTAACTCAAGTAGATCCTGATCAACGAGCTTTCTCTTGCGCCATTCAACAGACACAACTGTGTCGCAATGCTCAACACTCTGTATCCTCCCTTCGCATCTGCCCCTGCGACAGTCAAAATCTCCGAGGACAACCTGCAGAAGCAGAGAGATGGCTTCTTCAAGTACATCTCCGCCGTCGACAAGAATGGTCCCAGAGTCCTCTCCAACGTTATCAACCAGGGCAGGGGCGATGGTGACGTCAACGGGTGGGCACCCATTGTGCGCCAGCTGCAGATGTATCTACAGCTTGCCAACAGCATGATCAACGAGTGCAGCAACATTCAAGATCTCGACGATCTCGAGCCTGTCAAGCAACGCAAACATGGAAGAGCAAAGACTGACTCTGGTGTCTCATTGGGCGGCGTCGACATGCGTCCCTCTACTGCCAGCACGCCCGTATCCCCAGACGAGCTGCTCAGACCAAAAACCCCATCCGGCGGCCGCGGCACTGCTCTGGAGAAACTTGCTCGGGGTCTCAAAACGATCGGCCGAAGCCGGACGGATGTGACCGAAATCAGCCCGAGAGAGGGGATGTTCCCAACATCACCCCAAAAACCGCATAGAGCATTGCGCAAGATGAGGAGCATGGGAGATCGCTCACTCAAATCTGCGCACGCCAGCGATTCGCCCGCATTCGATGCCGATGAAATGCGCCGCCACCGCCTGGCATACGAGGCTGGCCAGAAGCGTCTGACCGCCGGCCGCAGCTTCGAGGTCTGAGCGAAACACCTGTACAACGACCGCACGGTTCTGCCACGAACCACTTTACGACATTTCATTACCTTTGCCTGGACTGTACGAATTCTTTGTTGCGACGATACCACGACATGGGCGTTATTGCTTTCGCATTCTACTTCTGTTTCTCTTATTGTCTACATACTTTGCTTTGTGGGATGGGTGGGAAGGACGGCAGGGCGCACGGGGAATTACAGGCGTCTGACATGGGAGAGTGAAAAGCCTCACTGGCGGAAAAAGGCGTCCATTGCTGGTTGATGCTCTTGGGAGCTTGCTGGGACAGTCAGTGGTCTGGCAGACGGGTGCAGAAAAATGGACCGCACATTCGGGATGTCAAAAGACGGGATGAGGCCCGAATAGGAAGCAAACGGCGTGTTTCATCTGGCCGTATGTGGACAGCCATCGCGCCGTTGTGGCTTACCTAGATAGACGGATTGGGCATGATGGCGAAATTTGTCACGTAGCTCACACGCTCTCCTTTGAGAATATCGATGGAGACTCCGCCACGAGCCATCAAAACAACCCAATCGCATTTCACTACCACGGTCTTATTACTTCCGCTCCCCTCAATGGTCAATATTTCGGCCTCCAGATCCAAGGCGTGGTAAATGTCCTGCACAAGGTTTCATGCCCAAACGGTCGGGCCGGACGCTTCTCCAACTGAAGATAACTGTATCTCGTCGCGCGGCACGGGGAATTGTACAACTAGTTCCACTTTTGGCTTTCGACGTCAATCTGCATCACGAACTGCAGACGCGCCATGTACACGGAATTGTTGCGTGAACTCGTTCGCACATCATTAGTCATCTTACGCAAAGGACTCCACTCCGCGAGCGTAAGACGAGTCTAGAATCTGACAGACGCGAGATCAAGGAGTCTGAGTTTGGCGAAATCTGACGAATCTAGTAAATCGGTTGTCCGCAAAACTGGCCCAATCGCCAAATCGCAAGACAATTTTGGATATCATTATTGATATTCCTCTGAAGAACGTTGCAGGTACTGGGTAGGTACCACTGAGGGGGATTAGCCCTCGTTGTCGGCATACCAGCCCAAGCCGATCGTCACTCGGCACAAGGAAAGAACTTCCAGTAGGTGACTGCAGTTCGAACTCAGTCCAGACATCATCTCCTGCCACCACTCCCACGAACCTTACGCCCACGCGCCCACGTCCTGTCGATACCGCGAGAGCCGTTGAACATCATCCTTCTCAACATTATTTTCACTGCCTACCCACTTCTCGCGACTGCTACTCTGGGAAACCACGCTCTCCACAACGGTAAATACTCTAAAAAAATCATCTCCAGCCTCGTCTTGTCGTCTTTGTGGAGAAAGACACGCAACGCGCTACTGACGCGTATCCCCTATGTACGGATGGAGATTGAATCCTAATGCTACCTTACCTACTGGTCTGACTGCAGTAGGACTCAACTCCGTTGGGCCGCGAGGCCTCGCCATAGGCATTTCTTCTCTGCCTTCACAACACTCACTAATCCAGGAGTGGTGGCAGGTAGCAGGCAGGCAAGCACACACGAGTCCCTTCCCAATCCGTCGAGACCAATCCAGCTCGATCTCAACCTAGCTCAGGCTTGTCGATCCGAAGAGACGACAACAACAGCAGCACTTGCCGAGGTACCTGAAAAGTGCCAAATTCAGTTGACCATGCCGCAACAACTCTCGTTCGTCACCTTGGATGTTTTTGGTGAGTTTTCCCAATCTCGAATTGGAGACAGGGAGACCTCATTTCCTGTCTGCTTTGCGTTTCCTCTTTTCTTTCGCTAACAGACGCGTCTTTCCTGGGCGCCTAGTACGTTGACGTTGCTCATTTCTTTACATCTCGATCTCTTTACATCTTAAACCTCGTGCTTGTTTCCCTCTTTCTGTTACCCTGGTTGTCGTGGGACAAATCGTTTGGAACATAGTGCTACCAGCGTCGCCCAAATTCGCCCCAAGCCATCTGTCCTCCGAGAGCCTGGCTGGATATGCGGCGTTGGTGTCCGACTGTGAAGATTTGCACTGGTGTCTGCCTTCACCACGATCTGTGTAGGCGGTACCTACCCACGAGAATTTATAAGTATTCCCTCGCTGGACCGGCTTGAAGCTGCCATGGCTCTCGTGGGACAAATCATTTGGGACAGGGTGCTATCAGTACCGCTCAGATCTGTCTCAATTTATCTGTCCGCCGGGAGCATGGCTATGCTATTGCTATTGCTATGCCGAACGCTTGCCCATGCTTGCAAACTCGGCTGAACATACCGAATTTGCAACAGATTCCCCGTCAGCATGTAGCACATAGCAAGCACGTAACAAACACATCCCAACTGACTGACTGACGCACTCCTCAAAAACAGACCCGAACCAAATTCGCCGGCAACCCACTAGCCCTGGTCTTCATCCCAGCAGGTCAAGATCCATCGACCGAAGCTCTGCAAACCATCGCGCGCGAGTTCAACCTCTCGGAAACAGCTTTCCTATACCTGAATCATGACGAAACCGAAGAGGGCAACAGGGACATGTCAGCGGTGCCTGAATGGCGCGCTCGGATCTTCATGGTAGACGCCGAACTACCCTTTGCCGGCCACCCGACGATAGGGACGGCATGTTACGCTCTGGGCACGCTGGTCCCAGGCGGAGCGCCAAAAGGCCGTCTGCGCATCCCGGCTGGCACTGTCGAGGCGCAGTTCGCGGATGGCGTGGCTACAGCTGCTATCCCGCACAACGTGCACTTGCATGCCGAGACGGCATTCTCGGTGGACGCGTTGGAGGCTCTGCAGCCGAGTCTCCGTGGCGAGGGAGTAGCGGTGCGACGTATAGATGTCGTGAGCCCCGTGCGAGGGATGAACTTCGTGTGTGTTGAGTTGGAGAGCTTGGAGGCGCTAGGGTCGGCGAGATGTACTGGCTTGAGGCCGGCGGCGAAGCTGGATGGAGAGTGGGACGTTGGGTTCGTTGGGTCATTGTTCTATGTCAAGACCGGCGAGGAGGGGGAGGGGCAGAGCAGAGTGGTTAGGTTGCGGACGAGGATGCTCGAGGCTGTCTTTGAAGACCCGGCCACGGGTAGTGCGGCTTGCGCTTTGGGAGCTTTGCTGAGTCTGAGGGCGAAGGAGAAGCGGGTGGTTTACGAGATCACGCAGGGCGTTGAGATGGGTAGGCGCAGTGAGATCGGCATGGCTGTTACTCTCAATGGGGCTTTGGACGGGGTTGAGACGATGGAGTTGAGTGGGAGCTCGGTGAAGGTTATGGAAGGTAAAGTGGAGTACGATTGAATCATTGCAGCTTGGGTAGATCGGACAGCGTTGGCTATGTCCTTTTCGAGCCTGGTACACGCCCAGGATGAATGCAGACCCAAATCGTCCGAAAAAGCGATTTCGTATCTCTCTATGTTAAAAGTTTCTTTCCGACACTTCTCGTCTTGTGGCAGCATCGACGGGAGTAGCTCATTCTGAGAGAAGGCAGTCGGCCATGGCGTGCTGAATCTTGTGATGGTGGACACGAGGTCGTGAGAGTGAAAGGACTCCCAGACCACTAAGTACTTCACCCATCCTGGCCCGTGACTTGGCTCTATCACATGCTCTTATGGCCTCGTGAATCAAGGTGCGCGAGAACTTGATGCAGAGGCTGGAATTTGTCGCTAGCAGCGACACAATAAGCCTCACATGGTCACTGATCTAGTGAAGGCTCCCGTGGAGCAGCCGCAAAGCATTGGTGACGTGGCGAGCGTCTCCAGGAGAGCATTCGAGCAAGACATGATGTCGTTCTGTGAAGACCCTCAATGCTGTTGTAGACGTAGATCTCAGACCTTTGAGAAAATGTAGACTTCCAGTCCGATCAGCCTTTGGTAGCCTTCTCGTCTCCAGCTTGCTCAGTTTGCTGGGCGCCGCCTTTCTTCTCGCCTTCGGCATCGAATCCGAGACCATCGAGTTGTCTGATCAGCTCGTTCATTTTGATGACCTTCGCAAATTGCTCCGGCAGTAGACTGTCGCCCTTTTCCTTCTTGTCGGAGAGCTCGCGTGCCTGTCTCAATTTTTTGGCCAGCTTCTTTGCCTCCTTCGCCTTCTCCGCTTCTGGATCGACTTCTTCGGGCATTGGTTTGTTGTCTTGAGCAGGCGCGCCTCCCTCTACTGCATCCTCTTCCCCATCCTTAGGCTGGCCTGCAGCTTTCTTCCTCGCCTCTCGTCGCTTTGCGTTCTTATTCGCTGCTGCTGACAGTGCGCTCTCGTCATGCTCCTTCTGCACGCTTTCCGCTCCAGGAACACCGCTTTTGGCACGATTTTTCCATGCTGCTGCCGTGCGGTTACGGTAGAGCTCGACGTCCTCTGGTGGTTTGTAGCCGGGCTTGACTTTGATTTCTTTTCGTACAGAGCCGTCGGCGCGAGTTGAAGACGGAATGACGGATGAACCGTTACTCAGGCGCTGGATGCCGGAGTTTGTGGCCTTTTGTGATGTGTTGTTGTTGTTGCTGCTTGACATGGCGAACTATTTTGCGGTTTGATGGGTGGGAGTCATGCGGCTGTCACACCTGGCGAGATTGTGATTGGTGAGCGATAAAGCTGAATAGTGAGTTTCCTTGGCTCGCTTTGCTGTCAGAAGATACAGCACCAAAGATGCCAGTACCTAGTCACCGATATGAGTGGGGTTGAAGTGATTGCAGTGGGTGTTGAATGAATGTATGTCACTCTGACATATATGGGCGACCGTTTGCCGAGGGGCCCTAAGCTTGGAGCAGGCATGGGCCTGTTGCGATGGAAATTGATGAGGGCCTGACGACCTTCTTACGTCGCTGGCCAGCAGGAGCCATTCAGTCCAGTCAATACAAGACTTCACTTGCTGCCTCTACTGCCAACCACCAACCTGCCACATTCTGCCTTTCTGCTTGTCCTCGCTCGTCGCTCTTCCTGCACCACGCAGAGTCTCTGCGACTCTCGCTAACATCTACCCCTGCTAGATTTCATTCGCCTCCACCGGTCACGTGCAGACCGCCAATATGCCCTCCAACGGCGGCGACTATTTCGAGCGCAACCAAGGCCGTCCTCAGGTGCCGCGCTTGCAGTCGGTCAACCCTGCCCTGGAGGAAAACAACACTTCTATCCCGGTCACTCCAGGAATCCAGGACTGGTCCGAGGTTGACCGCCCATATCTGGCTGCCCAGGCCGAAGAGACTCGCCGCGAGCAACGCGCATCGCAATCACAGTCTCGCCCAGTTGCCGTTGACGATCCGGAATCTCAGAACAGCCATGGAGCGGAGCCAATCTCACCCTCACAGGCCGCAGCAGGTGCAAGGAGCCCCGAAGAAGTCCTGCGTCGCCTAAGCTTGAACGATTCCCGCCCCTCCGCCGCCACACTCGAGGACATTGACCCTGCGCAATACCCTAACCTTGGCCTTACCGGAAATATCATCAGCGCCACATTCTGCGTGCCTTACAAGGTCAGCTACAAGCCTGATGCGGATTGGGAACTTACCAGCCGTCGTGGTACTTCGGCATTGTTCGATTCGTTTGCTTTCCTCGCCAGCGACGAGTCCAAGTGGCAGCACACCCTCGTCGGCTGGACAGGCGAGTTCGACGTTGCCGCCACCAAGAATGGCAACAATGAGGGCACTTCGCTGAACGCCGTACCTTTGAACAAAGCCTCTGCGCCCATCCCCATAGACGCACACCACAAGGCACCGGTCCCGAACGACTCCGCGGAGATCAAAGTCCCCGAAGCCGATAGGCGTCGCTTGGAGAAGCAACTCGAGCACGATCATGGCGGTCGTGTTGCCCCTGTTTGGCTCTCCGACGACGTCGACAGCGAAGGTGTCGCAACTTTCAGCAATCAGCGCAAGTGGCGACGCTTCGCCGAGCACGAGCTCTTCCCTCTGTTCCACTATAAGCAGAACGAGCCGACCGACGGTCGTGCGGCGAAGAAGGCTTGGGCGCAATACTACAAGATGAACAAGGCCTTCGCGGATGCCATTGTCAGCGTCTACAAGCCTGGAGATGTTGTACTGATTCACGACTACCATCTGCTGCTACTCCCCAGCCTCCTCAGACAGCGCCTGCCACACATCTACATCGGATTCTTCCTCCACGTACCGTTCCCGAGTAGCGAGTTCTACCGCTGCTTGAGCCGCCGCAAGGAGGTGTTGGAAGGTGTGCTCGGAGCCAACATGATCGGCTTCCAAGCGTACAGCTACTCTCGCCACTTCTCGTCTTGCTGCACACGAGTGCTTGGCTTCGACTCTTCTGTTGCGGGCGTTGACGCTTACGGAGCGCACGTTTCCACTGATGTGTTCCCGCTTGGTATCGGCGCAGAGGCGACTCTCAAGGCTGCGTTCGAGGACAGACTCGTCGAAGAGAAGATCGTGGCCCTCCGTGAACTATACCACGACAAGAAGATCATCGTCGGAAGAGACCGCTTGGACTCAGTGCGCGGCGTTGCACAGAAATTGCAAGCATTCGAGATCTTCCTCGAGCGTCACCCTGAATGGCATGACAAGGTGGTACTCATCCAGGTCACGAGCCCCACTAGCATTGAAGACCGTGAAGACAGCGGCTCGGACAAGGTCGCAAATAAGATTAGCGATCTTGTCGCACGCATTAACGGCTCCTATGGCTCTTTGAGCTTCACCCCCGTTCAGCATTACTCGCAATACCTGTCGAAGGAGGAATACTTTGCCCTGCTTCGCATTGCAGATGTCGGTCTCATCACAAGTGTCAGGGACGGCATGAACACCACCGCGTTGGAGTACGTTGCATGCCAGCGTGATGGCCATGGACCACTGATAATCTCGGAGTTCTCTGGTACTGCTGGTAGTCTCGGCAATGCCATGCACATCAATCCGTGGGATCTCGGTGGAACTGCTGATGCGATTGACGCCGCTCTTACCATGCCCGAACAGGAGAAGGCCAGAGTTCACAAGCGCCTGTTTGACCACGTCACAAGCAACACTGTGCAAAACTGGACGACTAGCTACCTGAAGCGCCTCCTTACCAACCTTGCCGCGTTCGACCAATCCCACGCCACGCCTCTGCTCGACCGCGCGAAGCTGCTGACTCAGTACCGCAAGGCGAAGAAACGCCTGTTCATGTTCGACTACGATGGAACGCTTACGCCTATTGTTAGGGAGCCACAGGCAGCCATTCCATCGGATCGCGTCATCCGCAACCTTAAGCAGCTCGCAGCCAACCCCAACAACGCTGTTTGGATCATCTCTGGCCGCGACCAGGGTTTCCTCGACGAGTGGATGGGTCATATCCCCGAGCTTGGACTTTCAGCTGAGCACGGCTCCTTCATGCGTCTGCCTCACTCTAGAGAGTGGGAGAACCTGGCGGATCACTACGATATGGACTGGCAGAAGGCGGTCATGAAGGTCTTCCAGTATTACACAGAGCGCACGCAAGGTAGCTTCATCGAGCGCAAGAAGATTGCTCTCACTTGGCACTACCGCAAATCAGACCATGAACTCGGCCTCTACCACGCCAAGGAATGCCAGAAGAAGCTTGAGCAGACCGTGGCCAAGCAGTGGGATGTTGAGGTCATGCCTGGCAAGGCCAACCTCGAAGTTCGTCCGCGCTTCGTCAACAAGGGCGAGATTGCAAAGAGACTCGTGAACGAGTACGGCGCCGAAGAAGGCCAAGCACCGGAGTTCGTGCTCTGCCTGGGTGACGACTTCACCGACGAGGGTATGTTACATTTATTATCATTTGTGCTTCTGACGCAACATATGACTAACTCATTACAATTCACAGACATGTTCCGCTCTCTCCGCGCCTCGTCTCTCCCAGACGAACACGTCTTCGCCGTCACCGTCGGCGCCAGCTCCAAGCAGACCATTGCCTCCTGGCACCTGCTCGAGCCTTCCGACGTCATCTCGGCTCTATCGCTGCTCAACGGCAACACCGACGGTGGTAACGTTGCCGCCGTGTCCGTCGTGGAGGGCGCCATCCCCGAGTCGAAGTAGTGCAATGCCACTGCGGCTGCGGCAGCGGCAGCAGCAGCAACGACTTGACCTGGCAGGATGAATTTTGATGAGATTCTTTGGGTGGCGTTTCAAAATAGACCGGTGTTTTCTTTTCTTTTCTTTTCTTTGCTGTTTTTTTTGTTTTCTAGTCAAGTACTTGGGTGCATTGAGCGAGGGTGCATGGGCGGCAACGCATCGTTGCGAAGAAATGGAAATCAAATCAGTATAGTCTAAGCTGCGCAGGCAGGTAGATGTGGGTGCACGAGGAGCCGGGTTCTTTTTGGGGTTGTTTGTTCATAATGCCGACATGTGGCTTGGGAAATCGTGTACTACCTTTTGCCCTTTGCGCCTTTCTGATGGTGGTGTCAATTTTCTCAACTGTTGATTCGGTATCATAAGCCTCGCGGCATGTATATTAAAAGAATGTCTCATGGTGGTGCTTCTGCAATCACTGCATAATGTTAGTAGTAGTCATGAAGGAGCTGAGATTCATGAAGCGAATGGATTTCCCACTTCCACGTTCGCCCATTAGACGTACATTAACGAACAGTTTTTCTGCGCGTTTTCTACAACTACAACTCGTCCTTCCCTTCCTTCCACCCATCTCCCACTCCCCTCATCCACTGCACCCCAACCAACTCCAACCCCTTCTTCGCCGCCAATTCCTCCGCCCTGAAACTCCTCCGCTCAACGAATTCTTCCCCTCCCACATCGGCTTTCTCCAAGCCCTCTCCAGCCTTCTCCTCAAACAGTAGGAAAAGGTACCGATGCGGCCCGCTCTCGTCCTTAGGTCCAGGAGCAAGGTACTGCGTCAGAGTCTTTCCTTTTGCGGTGATATCGTCCGCTGATGAGGAAGGAATGGAAGCAACAACCCAGTGGCGCCAGTAGCCGAACTTGGGGTCGTCCGGCGTCGGCGCGTCCGGGTCGATCATCATGAACGTATAGGTGGCTGCGGAAGACGTTGGTTTGGATGAGGAGATGGAGATTGCGGGTTGCTCCTTGACCTGGCTTACGCGAGCTAGACTTCCATGCTGAGGCGAAAGTCCTGAAGGAAACCTTACGCTGAGATCCAGAGTCGGAGTGAAAGTGTCGGGGATGATGGCGGAAGGGAGGAGCTTGGCGCTCTTCAGCGAGTCGACCAGGGCATTGGCTGCCATTGTGGGTATGCTGTAACTTTTTTTTTGGTTCCTTACAGACAATTGACGGGTTTAGTCCTGAAGAAAACAAGTGTATCCGTGTAGGAGCTCGACTCGCTTGTATATGTGGCTCTGTTGCGCGATCACGTTGATAACGAACAATTGGTGGATAAACCTATTGTCTGGTGCTCCGCTTGAGGCTCCGCTCTTGCTCTTGGCGACTTCATAGGGCATAGTTTCGGTTCGGAATAGACGATAGCCGAAGACGCGTGACTTAGGCGTGGCCGCACACCGAAATGACTACACGATGTTATGGTTGACACGCCATGTTCTGGCGTACTGATGTGAGTCGTAAAAGCATGTCTCAACTCCTGCATGCTCATAATTAAATCGAGCGTAGCGAAGCAAACTGCACCACCATGCTCGTAATGAATGCCCTCGCAGATTCGTGTGAGATGTGACCGCGGCTAATTCAAACCGCGAGCATTCGCGCAAAAGAGCCTTCAGAGACCATCGCCTTTGGCTAGACGGGCTTTCTCATTTCGGGTCCTTCCATTCGCCCGGCGTCTAGCATCGATTCCGGTCCGATGCCACTCGTGCAGGCGCTGGCGTCGCTCCGCGTACAACTCGTGACTCCGTCCGACCAGTGGCAGTAGGAAGGACATTTCGCCCTCGGGCCTTTTGCTCGGCGGCAATCGATCGTATTCCTCCATGGAACGCGCGAGGTCTCGGTGCATGACTTTGATCGTCTGCAGGATGTGTTTGATCGCGTGGCACGTAGCACCAAGGTCGTTTGTCACGTTGCTCGGGTCTTGGAGACAGAGCAGGTAAGGCTGCTCCGGACGTGTGCGGCCAATGCGGTACTGACCCGCTCGCAAGTATTGCTTTCGCTTTCGAGCGGCGCGTATTAGCGCGTCTACTTGGGACTTCTGATTCTCGGGACTCAAGGTGTCGTCGAACGAAATCTTCCGGAAGAGCTTAGCTGGTCTGAGTTCGCTGACAACGTCTTTGGGCCGTATGGGAGCTCCGAGAGCAATGCCGTACTTGGTGGTATCGAATTTGGCCCAGAAAGAAAGGAAGTGGAGGAGCTGGGACGAAGGTGATTCATGTATGTCAGGCGGCGTGCCACGGCGAGTCAGCGCGGCCGCCAACATCATGAAGGTGCCATAGGCAGAAATGCCACCGATGAAAGGATCCACGAAGCCGCGAACGCCGAATGCTGTGCGCACAACGCCGTAGAGTTGTTTGATGTGAGGCAGCTTCTCGAGATATCTTTGCACTTGCGCATCTTGAAAGCCGCTTGATCTTGCGACGATCTGGATGTCGATCCCTGTCGCTTTATGCTGTGCAGTAATTATCGAGTGGCGAGCAGGGCGATACATGACACACATGTATTCACCTCCGTGTTGCAAAGTCGAGTAGACATGCTCCATTGCAGGTTGCATTGCATGCTGGCCAAGGCTTTTGTCAAACATGCCAATGTCAATATCAGAGTATGGCATCATGAGGCGAGTTTTGTATGAGCCAAAGGTATACGGTTGGTGGCCGGGAACGGAGGTGATAATGGTGTTTGCGGATCTCATAACATGAAGTCGCGCCTTCCGCTCCGCGCGAGTGGGTGACATATAGCCGGCGAACGCTGCAATCTCGAGGTCGAGAATCTGAGCCGCAGTGATTTCCTTCTCCCGCACCTCGTAGCTTTGAGCCCATGGTATGGGTATGGGCGGGAGGGTATTGCTGGTTTGAGGCTCGATAGCCAGACCTGTATAATCGAGAGACATTTGGCGCGCCGGAAGCACCCATTCGCCATCTTCGGGTACAGGATCAGAATGTGCCTTTTTTGCCTCTCTTATTTGTGCACTCATTGCCAAACTATGCGTCCTCCAATCTACAAGGCTCTCCTTGTGGACATGTGTGCTCCGTACAGCCTCACGCTCTTGTTGTTGCCTTTGCTCCTCGTTCAAATGCGTCGAATCATCCTTAATCAACACGTCCTCGTAGATGGCTAAGCGTTGCGCTCTTCGAGTTTCCTTTTCTGATGGTTTGTCAGACGTGAAAGTGCCTCTTCCTGCCTTGGTGGTACCTCCTGTTGATGTAGTGTACGATCTTCGTAGTTGCACACATTTTCGCGAGCGCATGCTATCTGGCCAGCGCGTGGCATTGATTGTCGACTTTCCTACGCGGCTGGTGTGCGAAACAGTCGCCCGACCGCACGCCGACTGTAGGGTGGATGTCGCATGAAGAGCGTTGGCTGCATAGCAGCGAGCGCTTTGCATGAGCTTTCCTGATCGTGGTGTGATATTTGTAATGGTGTGGAGGTCGACAATCTCATGGCCGTAGTGCCATTTGACATTCGCGCTCGCGAGTCTCGAGCGGAGTATCAAGCGCCGAGCTGTAAGTTCGTAGCCTCGACTCGTCTAGTACCACTGTGCACGACGTTGGAGTGACGTTGAAGGTCACGTGCTCAGCTGGGCTAGCCTCGGTTCCTGCCGCTTGCATCGATTCGATTGCGCTCTCTCGACGACTTCCACCAGCTCTGCCCTCTCGCAACAACTTCACACTACCAGTCTTTCTTGTAACATCACAGCATGTCTCGCGGCGGCGGCACTACTCTCTACGTGACTGGCTTCGGCCACGGCACTCGCGCGCGCGACCTCGCTTTCGAATTCGAACGGTACGTCACCAACCAGTCGCCAGCGACCAACCGCCCGTCCTCCAATGCCCATACCGTCACGCGCCTGTGATGCTCGATCCCGGCCGCAATCCCTCCCTCCCACCTTCGTCGTATCACCGAGCGAATCCCCCGACCCACCATCGAGTCCTCCGAGCTCCTCTCACGCGCGCGCCCGACGCCGGCTGCCCTGCAATCGAAGACGTGTATTGACAAGACTCGAAGGTATGGACGTCTTGTCCGCTGTGATATTCCAGCCCCCCGCACTGCCTCGAGCAGACTGTGAGTACACACTTGCCCGAGTCGCGGCCGGTCATGGATGCTGACCACGCATGCAGCTTCGCATTTGTCGAGTACGAGAGCCGTCGCGATGCTGACGATGCCTACCACGAGATGCATAACAAGCGTATCGGTCGCGATGATCTTCTGAAGATAGAGGTATGAGCGCCTCGAAGAGAAAGCCATTGGCCGTCACCGCTAACTCTACACAGTGGGCACGTACTCCTCCTTCTGCCAACTGGCGCTTTGATGTTGCCACTGGACGTCCGATGCGTGACGGCGGTGGTGGCGGTCGCCGCTCACCTCGTCGTGGCCGTTCTGGCACCCCGCCCCGTCGTTCGACCCGCGACCTTTCTCCTCGTGGCGATCGCTACGACGACCGCCGCGGCGGCGACCGCCGTGACCGCGACCGTTCCCGCAGCCCGGATGAGCGCGACCGTGACACCAAAGACATCCGCGACCGCGAGGACCCCCACGAGCGCGACGACGAGCGCGAAAGGGAGCGTGACCCTGAGCGCGACACTGAACGTGAAGCCGAGCATGTCGAACGTGACGAGCGCGATGTCGAGCCGAACGGCACCACTGAGAAAGAGCACAAGGGTAGGCTGAGAACAACCTTGGAGATCAACGATCGGGCAGCTAACGATCCCGTAGACAATGACGTACCACCACCACAGCATGACGATTTGGACACCGCCGAGTAGTATTATCGCGGTCGGGCAAGGAGTCGCGGTATGAGGTGTGAATAAAGACTCAAGTACGCAGGTTTGTGTGAGTATGTTGTCGAGAAGGAAGATGTCTGGTTTAATTCTGGCGTTATTAATGGAACGAGGGATGCCTCATAACAAAAGTTAGCAGAAACGATCGTCCACGAGGCTGCCCATTCGATATACCGAGTCCCTATTCCGTCCTATACCCCCGTTACTCCCCTACCGCCGGCAACCCAAGCCTTCACTCCTCGAGTCGATCCTTCGAAGTCTGCCCAAGATGACCACGTCGTACCCCGATCGCTCAGCGCAAGCCGGCCACGAGGCTGCCTATCGCCGATCATCCTGTTTCATGATCTCGATCTTTGGCCACAAGTCTTTTATATGTTTTTGGCTCGTCGGCTTCGTGAAAACGCCGGTAATGCTGACTTTCCTCCAAAGCTATCGTCTGAAGAACGAGATGTCGCGCTCGTGTTCAACCACAGAGCAAGGGAATCACATCATGTCATATCGCATCTGTGACGTGTGCCGTCGATCTGGTTGGAAATGACAGCTTCCACGTCATGAACATCACGTCGGGGCAGTCTTCCGTGGCGAACCAGCCTCCGGTCTTGCGGCACGCGCACGTCCACTTGTAAATCAACTAGAACTAGAACGACGCACGTGGCCTATAGTTCGGCTGGTACGGAGGTAGGTACTACGTATGGTCTACTGGCACTATCAATTGTAACGGTCTCTAAGCAACTTTGACCCTTGATTTTCCACGGAGACACGGTATGGAGCTCCTCCCTACACATTGTTGCTGAATCAAAAATGATTTTGTCACCGATGTGCCCTGCGATGATGCTCGCGCTTGGTCGATGTCGGATTGATCCGGACCACTCTATTGGAAACACGCTTTAATGTTTGGCATCTTCATTCTCGGAGCAGCTGCCCTAAACCTTTGTTCACCGAACCCACTCATCTGAGGATCAATTATCGAACCTCCTTGCCGCCCGCCGTGCCTGCCCTATGCCGTCTTCCAGATGAAGACTGGAATAGTCGTGCACGTGCTGGGGCTTCCAGGGGACAAATTGAGCGGGACAACTCCCTGGTGATGCTGGTTGTAGCCTGTCCCGATTGACATGTCCCTTATTACTCGCGTGCTCTCTCGAGGTGTGGGGGGAAATCGAACAGATTCGCTTCTCGGCTGCTTGCCTTATTACTCGCTCCGCAGCAGCGTTGAGTTTGTCTTCACACAGAGCGCCCTCGTATGCGATGTGCAGTACAGCCTGAGACACGCATGGCAAGGCTCGGAACAGCTTGCCACGTGCTTGTTTGCCTGTAGACTTGGACCGACCTCAGTCTTTGCCCCGCCAGCTGCACCACTTCTCATCTCTAGGTACCATGGGCAATTGTCACACAAGGCAACACGCGACAACGACAACGATAATGACTGCTGAACTCGCTTCCACTTCCGCTTCCACTTCCACTTCCTCACGCGAGTCAACTGAGGCGCATCGTGATCCACAAGGCCTCGACCCGGTCCAAGGATAATTTACCCGTTACGCCCCGCTGGCTAGGCGACGGAGTAAGTTCTCTCGTCACCTAGCGGACTGCACAAGCGCAGGGATGCCCAGGGCAAAACTAGACCTTCACCAATGGCACAATCCCGTCCTCCACATGGCCGGCGAGGGCCCTGCGTGGGAATCGCCCAACGCCCTCTCGCCTACTGACTTCGCTCGTGTGTGTTCCTCCTTCCTATGCTGTCGTTATCCCTGCTCTACTCTGCTCTGCTCTTGCAATCTGTTCCCTAATCTCTACACTCGCTTTGCCGCTGTTCTTGTCTTTCGCGATAACCACACTGCTATCTTATCCACTCAAAATACCAATCGCTTTCGCTCCTTCCGCTCGCGCATACCACTAGAAGATACAGTACTTAGCCATTGAGCCTTAGCGATCCGTACTTCGAACATCCCCAACCATATACTCAGCTCGGACGAGAAAGGACTCTGCCGACCAGACAATCAGTACACACTCTCAGGACCGTTGGACATATCTACCGCCCGCCCTCACATCGAATGATCTCACATCTGCCGAACAACCAGTCAACTCAGTCCACGCAAACACACAGCCACACACCAAATCACAATATGGGCATCATCGAGACCCTGCGAGCAAAGCTCGAAATCTATCGCCTCGAGCAACGCTACACCCGTCGCGACAAGCGCACCACATGGGTCTCCGGAGCGCAATATGTGGACGGCGAGTACGTCTACGGCAACGAGTCGACCGTCACATCGCCCACATCCAGCACTAGCAGCAGAGGGAGTGGCTTCACAGGGAAGATGGCCGGCGTCAAAGTCGCCGAGGTCTTCTCAGGGAAGGGAGACAGGAGGAGAAGCAAAGTCTGGTGATGAGTGACTTGAGAACATGCGTTTGTGTGTGTTCAAGGCATCCCATGGCAATGCCCAACGAATTGAGAAGCGACAACATGTCCGGCGCGAGTCCGCCGACAGAGCAAATGGAGGATGCAAGGCGTCTTTCAAAGGGGATTGAAGACAAGAAAACGGGTTATGACGGCACCCTCAAAACGGGCGGAAGATACGACAGGGCAAGAAGAAGAAGAAGAAGAAGAAGAAGAAGAACGGCCGTTGAACAACGAGCCTTTACGCCTGACTGCTGGCTTTCTGTGTGGCTGGTCTGCTCCTGGCCCAGCGAACGAAGAAAAGATGGAAAGGGCTTCGATCGTTCCTTACCCTCATTTCTACCGTCTCTCATTGATTTCCTTTTTTCTTATTGTCTGGCGATCTGGCATTCTGCTGTTTTTGACGATTCAAGTATCTGGGCTGTTTTTCCTTTTCTTGCGAGCTCGTGAGCGAGCTCGTTCTTGGCTTCGCATCGGTGTACATATTGAAGCATATGAGCTCTATGAGCGATTTCACCAAAGACACATGTGCAAATCACACCTGCGTGCTCTTATTCCTCTCTATCTTGCAAGTATGCTGAATACGTGATCCCTTGCCACAGGATTGCTGTCTGTCTGTCAACCTATATCATTATCTCAGACGGTAGAAAGCAGAAAAACTCTAACCAACGACGATTGCATTGCCGGCCGATGAATAAGCAAAGAATGCGAGCAGAACATGAGGTTCAAGCATGAAAACCGTTCCGAGTCCGTCGTGCATGCACGTGCATAGAGTACAGTACAGTAACAATAAAGAAGACTTACCTTCAAATCCATTAGATACGACCTTCCTCTCCGGCCAGGTTTGACTCGATGCGATCTAGTTTAGGAGGAATGTACGCCCCCATTAGAATACATGCATTCGGAAAAGATGGTCAGGGCGGGAGGGGAGAGAAAGCGTGTTGCTTCTACACTACTATGCACACTAATTCGGTGTGATTTAGACATATGTATATGGCACAGCGAGATGACATGTACATGAGGCTTTCTCAGGCCTTCTCACCATGACCTGACATTACATGTACTTTGACACCATAGAGTTGAACCGACCTACGATTCTTAAAGCGAGTAGTAAAGCTACATAGATTAGTCCTAACCAACCAGTCCCGATATTTCGACTGTAAATCTAGTCAAGATCGAAAGCTCCAGTAATGAGAAAAGCCAGAAGAACACTGTACAACGATGCAAAAGAGGTTTCTCGAATGAACGCAAACCTCTCGAGGAAGTTCGAGGAAACAAAAACAAACGGTCTTCGTATAAGTTGTCTTATTCTTTAATGAATCTTTCATCGTTCAGCATTTCCCACGCTCGAAATGGTAAAGCAATAGAGAAAAGGGAATAGTACCCTTTTAAAAAAAAAGACAATGCCGATAGTGGGGGACATAGAATAGACACACAAAAAAGTGCAACAAAATGCCCCTCTCGAAGAACGCCCCAATACCGCCCAAAAGAGGTGTGTGTATGTGTGAACAACAGAACGTAATCACCCTCCCCCAGGATCTCCTCTTCTCCTCTCTCCTCTCCAACAATCCGCCAGCAAACAGTCAATTCAAGCATTACCGTTGCATCACAATATCACCATCACCTTCCTCCTCTTCACTCAAAATCTCTCCATTCCCGCTGTAGCCACCACTGTGTCGGCCGAAGCCGTTGGCTCCCCTCGAGCCGCCGCCGAGGTCGCCGTCTTCCTCGTGACCGTCGAGCTGGCCGGCACCGGCGCCCTTGGCGTCGATCTGCTGCTGCAGGACTGCCTGCGCGCTCACAATCTCGGCCAGGCGCTTGAGGCGCGGCGTCTGCAGCCAGCTAGGCGTGTACGTCTCGAGAGCGGTGATGACGCGGGGCTCCGCGATCTCGTATGGGCCTGAATCCTCCATATCAACGGCTTGCAGGAGCAGGACGTCGGATTTGGGGTCGGTGACGCGCGAAGCGACGGCTTTCATGATCTCGCCGTTGATGGGCTGCTCGTAATCGGCAACGAGGTACTGGTTGAGCAACTTCTGAATTTGGTTGGGAGTGAGCCTAGGAAAGGTTGTGTTAGCATTGGGTTATTTCGTCATTAACCCGATCATGCGGTCAGATACTTACATCCAGCAGATATCCTGGATGATCTCAATGTCATTCAGAGTAGCCTTCTTCAGCTGCAGTAGCTTAGTGGCTTGCATAAGGTGCTCAAGCTGCAGCGTGCCTTCGGGCATGTCGTGGCTCTTGCACCATTCCTCGATGCGTGTGATGTTGTAATTGATTTGCAGACCTCGCTTCCAGCTGAGGAAGTTTCGGCGCATGAGGAGATCGTTGAATGCTGTAACGCCGACGAGTCGCAGAAGCTCGGTGACGGTCTGTGTGATGATGGTGTCCTCAATGTAGAATGCCTTCATTGCCTTGAAGACGTTGTTCAGGAGAGACAGCAGGTTGTCCATGCTGAATGCAGGTGCGTTTGACGATTGCAGGAGTTTGCCGAGGAAACGGTTGCTTTCGTTTGTAACGAATCCAGGCAAGCTCTGGCTCTCGATGATGGCAGGCACGATCATCTTTTGGAGCTTCTTCTTCAACACCTTCATCCAAGTGTGGTAGATGTTGAACTCCAAGCTCTCAAGATCGTGCTTGACGATCTCGAGTAATCGGTCATACTCGAAGTTGTCAGTCTTCTGTGCCTCGTACCAGTCTTCTGCCAAGAACACAAAGGACAGCATTTCGTGAACGTTGCTGAGCCAGAATGCACCCGGGTTGACGGCCTCATCCCCGTCATGCTGCATCACCTCCTGTTGGATAGACTGCATGACATTTGCGAGGAAGCGCTCGCTCTCTTTAACGAAGCCGTTGTTCCACATTTCACTGGTAACAAGGTTGATAAGGTAAGCAGGGAAGAGGACCTCTTTGTCAGTTGGTGGCGGTGTCGAGCCCGGTGAAGGGATCTTGAGGTTTCGGATCAGGCCCATCGTGACTTCGTCGTTGAGACCGTCCTCATCGGCGAGCAAGTTCTCGAGCTCCATCTCGACGCTTTCTTGTGCAGGGTTGAAAGTCGAGCCGGAGAGATTCTGAGTGTGGCCGGATACCGCACCGAATGCCATAGAAACAGGTCTCGGGTTGAACGCGCCGCTGAAGCGTTCGCTGTTGATCTGCTCGGGACCAGCGGACCTACGCTTCGGTTTCTTGCTGGACACCAGGTTGATAAGTCCGCTGGCCTGCGCAGGTTGCTGGTTGAAGCCGTTGGCACCCTCGCCGTTGACGGGCACAGCACGTTTCGCGAGTTCAAGCTCATCCTGCAGATCGGCAAGTTGCTGCCTGAGCGAGAGCTTCTCTGTTTCGGACACAGTCTTGCTCTGCCTGGTAGCCTCAAGCTCTTGAGACGTAGTGCGAAGCGACTCTCGGAGTGTTTTCTCCTCATCTTGTAGTCGTCTCATCGCGGATGTGCTCTCGTCGTAGTTTGTTCGCAGCTTCTGCATTTCCTGCTCCATAGCACCGAGCTTGGCTGCTGTAATACCAGCCTGGTTGGCCTCGGTCTGGAGGTCTTTTGTCCGGTTCTCGAGGGCGTTGTGTCGTTCTCTCCAGGATTTGAGCTGCGATTCGTAATTCGAGACTTGATTCTTGAGCGTTTTGTTCTCAGTCCTTACGGTACCGAGACTCTGAGTGAGCTCAATGACTTTGTTTTCCAGCTTGTAAGAGATCTGCTTGAGATCGCGAGCCTCTTCGCGCACGGTCTTGTACTCCTTCCTGGCCAACTTACCGCGCCAGAGACTTTGTACAAGAGTGACCTTGCGACGGTAGTCCCTCCAGCCACGGAGCTGGTATCGACTCCGCCACGAGCGCTGAATGATTCTCACAGCGTCACCAATACGCTTGTCAAGAATCATCTTGCGCAGAACGAAGGCCTTGGCCGCCGCTTCAAAGACGATGAGATCGTTGCGGAACTGTACGTATTTCTTGCGGTCTTTCGAACCCCTCCAAACACGTTGGATATCTGTGGCACCTTTGATCCGACGGAGTTCGTCGGCTTTCTCGCGTGCAAGATGACCTCGTGCGAGGGCTTGAAACGCACGGAAGCTGTCGGTGGCCTCGAGATAGCGGCGACGGTAGTATTTGGCCCGCAGGTTCTTCTGAATCATGATCGCAGCGTCGTTGAGGCGAGCGGTGCGCAAGCCCTCCAAGAATGCGAGCATGCCGGCGCGGAAGAAGATCTTGGTGAGACCAAGCTGGTATTTGTCGGTTCCATCGTTCTTGGGTTCACCGAGCGCCTGGCGGAGGATGGCATTACCCATCTCGCGAATCTCGGTCGTCCACTGCGTCGAGGGAATGAGCATGTAATATCTGAGTGCGAACTCCTCGTAGACCCATCTTGTCGGGTATCCAGCACAGCTAATGCGAACAGTCTCAAGAACACCACAAGCGCGTAGCTGACTCAGAACCATTGGTCCCTCGAACTTCCACGACTCTTTGCTCTCGTTTGGCTTGATACACCTGATATAGTGCACATCCGTCGAGTTGATGGTCTGCATCAGTTCGATCAAACTGCTCTTGAAGATGCCACCGAGTGTAGGCTTCTTCGCCGAGACAGCACTTCGTTTAGTGACGGTGGTGCCTGCCTTGGGGTTCGCATTGGGCGCCTCGCGATCCCTAACAGCTGCCGACGTTTCCAGAACCTCCGCAAGGAAAGAATTCGAGGTGCTCTTGAGGTTCTCCAGATGCTCATCGGGCACACTGTCTCTGTTCTTCTCAATAAAGCCCTCGCTCTCGTATGTGACGTCAACCGCATAGTGGCAGACGGTGAAAGCGCTCTTGCCAAATCTAGGCTTCTTGTAGAACTTGTTCTTGTCGCCAGAGTAGTTGTGGTGTAGCTTGTTGATGTAGCTTTCGTCCGAACCCATTGGCAATCTCGACTCCTCGTCCAGTAGCGCGAGCACTCCGAGCTTGCCTTCAATAAGGTCGATACAAGGCTGGTTGTCCGAGAAATCGATGAATTTCCAGTCGATCTCCTCACGGAGATACTCTTCTTGCTCCAGCTTGAACACGTGCTGGTTGAATTCTTGCTGCAGCTTCTCGTTGGCGTAGTTGATGCAGAATTGTTCGAAGCTGTTCTTGGCGAAATGTTCAAACCCGTAGATATCGAGAACGCCAATGAAGCTCTTCATCTGCGCGACAACCTCGGCAGGTCCGAGGAAGCCGTTCATGGTCTCCACAAGCCAGTCGAAGAGTGAAGAGTAGATGTACTTGGCCACAGAGTCACGCACAACGATAGCTTGGGCTTGGTTCAAGTTGGACATGATCTTCTCACCGCGCGTAACGAGCTGCTTCTTGACTGTCCATTTTGCAAAGTCGGCTGCATCGATACCCAAAAGCTCGCAAGCCTTGACAAGCGAGGGCTCGTCCGCAGCAAGCGATGAGTCCGACCTGGAAGCTGCGACTTTGATGTTTCCGATGTGCAAGAGAGCGGCCAGGACGCGCCAGAGCGAACTTTGGATCTCGGCAGAGACACCGAGTCTGGTGAGAGAATCCCTTGTTTCTGTGAAGTCCTTTGCATCGTCCACGCCCTCAATCACAGGTGCACCGCCTTGGTTGAGGTAATCGTAGTGTTCCACCGGAATCAGCCCAAGCTCTTCCCTCTCGGCATCTGATGCGCCAGCCACTAGCTGGTAAAAGATGTGGTAGTTGCGCTCCTTAAGCGGCTGGAAAACCAATCTTGAACGCTCGAGCAGGTACACACGCATTCTTGCACCAATAATGTCGGTTTCCTTGTTGAACATGATTTCGATGTACTTGCCGAATCGCGAAGAGTTGTCGTTGCGAGTAGTCTTTGCGTTACCGAAGGCTTCCATGATGGGGTTGGTGGCCAGAATCCTCTCTTCCGTTTCGCTCATGGTGTCGGTGCGGCCGCGGCTCCTCACTCCAGGTTGGTCTGGAGGCTCTCGCGTAGCGAAGTATCGCATGATGTATTTGGCACTGACAGTCTTGCCGGCACCGGATTCACCGGAGACCACGATAGTCTGGTTGTGTCCATCGCGGAGCATGTCTGCGAAGGCTTCTTCGGCAATTGCGAACAAATGGGGCGCTTGTGAAGATCGGTGCTTGCCAGCGTAGATTTGTACCATGCCCGGGACATATAGCGAGTCCACTCTTGCAAAAGGATTCGTGGCAATCAGGACGATGCCAGAGTACGTGTAGATCTCCTTCTGGGCATAGCGAAGCTTGATAGCCTGCAAGACTGCAGGCTCGTTCAGGTGAGAGAGATTCGTCAGGTCATCACTGGCCTCCAATATTGAAGGGTTCATAAGCGGTGGAAGGGAAGCATTGCTGTCGTTGAGCGCGGCAAGAGTCGTCTCGATCGTTTTGCTCTAATGAAGCACTCCCTGTCAGCCTGCGGAGTAGATACCTGGACGTCACATGCTTGCCAACATACCTCTCCATTTTCCAATAGAAACACCAGCTTCACGTTGTCCCCGTCAACAATCTTCTGCTCGACCTCGGAAGCAACCCAGCCCTCGGTCGAGTCCGGCTGCCAGGCCTGGGTGCCAACCTCGTAGGTGTGTGACATGGTGGTATTACGACCAGGCGCGCTTCCCAGTAAGGGAAGTCGCTGCTCAGTCGGTTGGGGTTTGTGTCCAGCTCTTCAGAAGGGATTCCTGAGCGCACGCAGGAGTGTAACTAGTAATACAGTGTTTCGGCCGTCTCTCTTCCAGGAAAAGTCGGCTATCGGCAGGAGGAGTTTGCCGTAAAGAAGCCAGCAAAGGGACAATTAGTAGCTGGTCGATGAATCAGAAGGGCCCTTGGGTAAACGCCAGCGCAAGCAGAGAGGGCTCCGTTCGTGTCACGTCCACGCGCGCAAGCAGGCGTGATGGCACCGACGGGCGGACGGCGGCGGTGGTGGGAGAAGGAGAGGGGTGTTGTTGGGTGATGAAGCGGCAGCGGTGATATTACAAGAGACAGAGGCCGGTATAGCAATGGGCGGTGTCCAGCATTATTATTGCACACTCCAACGGCGGCACAGCCAGAAGCACAACCTCTCGCCTTGGAAGGTCGGCGACCCCTTGAGAGGGCGGGCGGGAAGACGGCCGCTAGCTCGCTGGGGGCTTACGGCTGTTTGAGGTTTCAAAGACACGCCATCCCTGCCTCTTGCAGTGACCAGTGCGTGCTCGTGCAGACAAGGTACGATTGCGTTTGCTGTTTGGCTGTGTTTTGTTGTGTGCTGACACGACTGCTGGACAGCAAGGAAAAAGGGGCGAGTTCTTCACACACGGTACACCATTTTTTTTGTCCGCCTCGTATGCATGCATACAGTAGTCTTAGTGGCTCTTTCTCGCCTATCTGGTGCTGACTGGTGGCCATATGACCATGCCTGGCCTGCTCCTACTGTACCATTTACTGTATACATCACTGCTAATGTCTACGCCCCTGTGATCCAATGAAACACATGGAATACAGTAACCCTCACATGGCTATCTCCTTATGCAACGTATCTTCATCACCATCATACAATTGATCGCTATCTTTCCACTCCTCAGACCCTCACTCATCAGACCGGCCGCACGGTTCTCCTCCAACGGCCGAACGGTTCCAATGATTTTGTGAAGACGCCGGCCCTCTACTGGCTCTCGCAGAGACGGTCTGTACTAGCCTCCTAACTAAACACGACCACTACTGAAGCTTATCCCCTGCCAACCTGCCTCCTAGAAAGAACAATGCATCGAAGCAGTCACTTTTTCCATACGCACGTGTAGGATTATTATTATTGTTGAGACAAAGCATCTACGTTGCCGACCTTCGCCGGTTCGATGCTGACAGTTCTTGTGTAACGTTACGTCTTGGCGATGGAATTCAACGTCGGGTATGACGCTGTGGAAGATTTGAATCAAGTGTCGAGCAACCACAATGTCAAGCTTTCACTCGGCACTGCCTGCTTGAACATCAGGTCCAAAGGGCATACAGTAAGTACCAGGCAAATGGAAAAGCCACTCTCGCACCAATGAAGTAGACTACATCGCTTTTATTCATCATCAACCCAGAAATGTATAAACGCCTTTTTATCTCGAACAAATGCAAATGCAACGCCATCAACGAACAACCAGTTCAAACTCTCACTCCTCAGCAAAAGCGCCCGACCCAGACTCCATCCTTCCGACACTCCAAACCTCCTTCTCATCTTCGATCTCATCACCACTAAGACCCAATCCACCAGCGCCACCCTCAGCCTCCTTCCTCTCTCTTGCCTGAGTGCTCAGTCTGAGCGCGATACGCTTGAAGTACTCCTGCATGCTCCTCTTAGGGCCTGGCGCCAGAGCACCGCCAGCATTCGGGCTCGCCATGTATTTGTCGAAGACCTCGGCCTCCTCGTCTACGACGTTGAAAATTGCCAGGAAAGCAGCCTCGGCGGAGAGCTTGACGGGGATGACCATGTCGCGAACCGAGGCGAAGACGGGCGGCACGATGGACGGAAGGTGTGGGCGCACAACGTCGGTGTGCTCACGCGCGACCGTGCGGACGACGACCAGGGCGAGGCGGCGTGTGTCGACCGAGTGGCCAGGAGGAATGACCTGTGCAAGAGCCTCGAAGATGGGCTTGCTTGCATCGAAGCTCTTGTCACTCGATTCGGTCAATAGGTACTTGCCTGCTGCGAGAACGCAGTTGTCCGAGATGAAGGGCTGCGAGCTCGCAATACCTTGGACGATGATGGAAGGCGTGATCTCGGCGAAAGCGCCTGTGGTAAGTGACTCAGGAGACTCGACAAGAACTGCGTTCAGTGCAAGCACGGAAGCGTGAGTGAAGTGGTTGGTGGCAACGCGGCTCCTGTAAGAATGTTAGCAGGTATTAAATCGAAAGTAAACAGACGTGTACGCACTTGATCAGACCAGTTGCGGCATCGGCGGGAAGAACCTTGATCAGGGCACCGAGTAGCTTCGCGTAGGTTATCGTCATGGAATCGTCGTGTTCATCTTGGTCCGAATCTATGAGGCCCAGAATTGAGTTGGTAGACACATCGCTCATCTTCGAGCCTGCCTTGCTGACCACCTCGTAAAGTGCCTTCAGCATAGCGTTGCGCACACCGGCGTCCGGTGTCTTTGCGCCAGCGACAAGCTCGGTGATCAAGGGATCGATACGAGGAGTCATGACGATGAGCGTGCCCAAAGCCTTGGCAGCCCTGCTGCGCAAAACCTCACTCGATGGATCGGCGAGAGATTTAGCAAAAGTACGCTGAAGTTGTGGCAGGAACGGCTTGAGGAAGAGGGGAATCTTCTCAAGCAGGTTGTTGAGTGTAAGCAGGATAGCAGACTTGAGCTCTGTCGATCGCTCGGAAACCACACGAATGAGGGGACCGGTGATCTGGGTAACGAACGGTTTGAGAGCTTCGGCGGCAGTCCTGTCGACGAGGTCCGACATCGCCAGAGCAGCCTGAGTCCTCTGTTCGGCCGAGCCGTTCATGAGACCTTGCAAGAAGATGGGCAAGATGGCGTTGATACCCTTGGGCAGCGAGAAACCAGGCAGGCCGTGTCCAGCGACACCAACTTGGTTGAGTGTCGTTCTCGTCGAGATGACGAGCGATTCCATCTCCTCCTTCCTGAGCTGCGAAGTGAGAGCGCTGAGTGCTGTCCATGCAGCTTTGACCACATCCTTGTCGCTGTCGTCGAAGGAAATGAGGAAGGCACGGATAAGATCGGGGTAGTACCGAGAGAAGTCGACGTCGGTGGTCGCGAAGAACTTGGCAAGGTGGTGATCAGCAGACGCGCGCTTGCGGTGGTCGTCGTGCTTGACCATAGCCAACATGACGCTCATCATCGTGTTCAAGCCATCGTACTCGTCCACAGATGTGAGTATGGTGTCGAAGGAGGTCTCGAGTTCCAGCTTGAGTTCTTCATCCTTGCAGTTGGTAATGCTATCCATCATGGAGTTCAAGATAGTGGGCAATCTCCTCGTCATAGAGGCACCGGCGACCTCGGACAAAGACGCGAGAGCACGTGCGTTGAAAGGCGAAATAGGAGGTGTGAGCAGCGTAGGTAGAAGGTTTGGCAGGATGATGTTAGATCTCGAGGTGTCGGTAAGCAGCGTAAGAAGAGCGGATAGGGCGTGTTCAGCCTCTTCGTCAGAACGCAGCAAGTTGAGTAGATGCGGTAGCACCTGGTCGACAGCGCGCTTGCCGAGAATCTTCTGGAGCGAGTCGAAGGCCTCTGCAGCAGCCTCCCGGACGTCGTTGTCTTGGTCGACCAAAGCGGTACGAACCACGGAGATGAGAGTCTCTTCGTAGTCTTCGAGGGCGTCTGGTGCAGACGCAGAGACAAGCTCGCGAAGGGCAATGCAAATACCCTGTCTGGCGTCCGCATCTGTTGAAGTTCGCAATCCTTCCTCGAGAGTTGGAAGGAGAGTGGACAGGACACCCTCGCCAGCCTTTCTGATGAGCTCGCCAAGGGCATTTCCGGCAATGACCTTCTGTTCCATGTTGTCGCTCGCGAGTCTGCGAATAACGAGCCCGGTGAGCGTGGGAATGAGCTCGCGAAGAGTGCGAGGCGTCGAAACGAGGGCCTTCCATACATTGATGGCAGCGGTGCGAACGAGGCCAGATGTATCGTTGCGGCAGATATAGAGTGCAGAGAGAACCTTGTTGCGCTTCTCCTCTCCGAGGACCTCGAGCAGGGAGGCACCGGCCTCGGTAGCATTCTCCTCGAGCTCGTCCTCCTGGTCCGCCTTGGCGGTAATACCAGTGAGGTTGAAGAGCAAGTCACCAACCAGCTCCACGGAACTGAGACGGATACGGTAGCTGTTGTCTTCGAGACCACGCTCAAGCTCTGGAAGAAGCAGGTCAATAGAGCGCGTGGCAAAGTTCTTCACGAGCAAGCGACCAGCACGAAGCGAAGTTTCACGGATCGCTTCAACCTCATCCGCCAAACCTGACAGAATTGGTGGAATGACTTTGCTGAGGTAGTTGGCAAAGCTGTTACCAAAGCATGCAGGCAAGAAGATGAACAAGGACATGAAGCCCTCGCGCACAGATGCTTTGCTGCTGGCAACGTTCTGCAGAATGGAAGGCAAAGTCTCTTCCAGACGGCTAGTGCCGAGACCAGCAAGGACCTCGGACAATGCCTGCGCGGATCCAAGACGGTCGCCTGCGCCAGTGTCGGACTTGAGGGTTGCCATGAGGCCTGGGATGAGATCTGGAAGAGCATCCTCGCCCAACTTCTCCACCGTCGAACCAAGTGCCTTGGAAGCCGTGGCTCGTGTTGCAGGTACGGGATCGACGATGGCAACGCGCAGACCAGCCACAAGAATTGGCAAATGTGCCACAAGGTCTTTGCGCTCGGTAAGGTGAGCAAGACTGCCAATAATTTGGGACGCCTTCCTCTTGGTACCGGAACGGTCTCCAAGGCCGCGCTCCAGAATGCGAACAACGAGGGCAAGCGATGGGGCATCGAGGTAGTGGACGAAGTTGACCTTGATGAGGGCGTCGAGTGCACTCTCTGTGTGTTTGGTAGGGTCACTGAGTGCCTTGAGAAGGATGCTGACCTGACTCTTGACTTCGGGGTTGCTGATGACCTCGCCGAATCGTTGCAAACTCCTGTTTGCTGATGCGCGGACCTCCTTGTGACTGTCATTGAGGACCTCAGTAAGCGGAGGAATGATCTCAGGCAAGCTGACTGCCAATTGCTCGGGGTCGAGGTAGGCCATAGCTCCTAGCGAATCGCAAGCACCCTTCTTACTACGCCATTGCGACTCATCTAGACCTTCCAGAAGAGTTGGCAGAACCTGCTTCACGCCGTAAGAGCTAAGAGACGAGAAGCACGTCTTTGCTGCGTCTAAACAAGCATCACGCACATCTGCGCTCGCGTCGCCGAAACCGGCAAGTAGTTGAGGAACGATCTGAATGACGTACGGCTCGAAGACGCGACCCAGAATGAGAGAGAGCAATTCATAGCTGAGGAAAGCACCCTGTCTTTCGTTGACGTCTTTCTTATTCTCAGCAGCGGAGCGGATGGTAGAAAGGACACGGGCTTCGCGAAGGATCGAAATACCCTTGCCCTTGACGATACCACCGAGACCGTAAGCTGCACCACGACGCGCAGCATACTTTTTTGCGTGCAGTGTCTCATCGACCATCTGCTTCAAGAAACCAGTAGCCTGATCGCTGCAAGCGCGAACAAGTGGGGGCAAGCAGTGAGCTACCGCGTACTGCACCGATTCCGATGGCGTGCTGAGAGTTGAGAGAAGGCGCTGCACAACCTTAGGTGTGCGGGCATCACCTTGAGGAAGATGCTGTGCGAGCGCGCCGTACATGATGACCACAGCTTCATTGACAAGATCCTGGGCTTGCGAGCTGCTGGAGTTTTCCAGGGTGCTCTCACACAACTTCATCAAAGGCTCAACCAAAGACTTGCCTTGAGCAGTGACAACGCTGACGGCTGCTTCAACCATGCTGTCTCGGACTGTAGCGTTGGCGTCACATAGCGGACCACTCTCGACCAGGAAGTGCACGAACGGAACAAGCTGCTGCTCAGGGAAGCTCACAGCCAGCTCTTTGAAAGCGAGCGAAATGCCGTGTCTCGCCTCCCACGGGTCGGAAAGGTCTTTCTTGACGGGCATGCCATAACGGTCAAGCTCGGGCTTCCTGGGCTTGGCACGCTCTAGGTAAGTCTCCTGCAAGCTGTTCAAAATAGACTCGAAGGAAGAGGGCTGCTCCTGAACTGCACCAGCAATGGCGCGAGCTGCTGCCCTCCTGAGCTGGCTGTCTTTGGACTCGAGGTAAGGGAGCTCCTTTGCAGCTGAGTCGGGAGTCACCTTCAGTTCGTTCTCCTCCCAGATCTCATTGGCGATATCGCGATGCTCGACCACATCATCGTAGCGTGCGAGCCAAATTTCTTCGTAGAATTCGCGGTCGGTCAAATCAAGCTCGGCACTGATGGCCTGCAGGACTGCGTTCCTCACAGAGGGATCGGGAACGATGGTGCCTTTTACGGCAGTGTCGGTCTCGGGCGTGCTCATGTTGGGTGCGATAGACCGGGCAAGATCGGTGAAGCAGTCCTTGAAAGAACGGAAGTGCTGAGTGTAAGTCTGCATTGAGTCGATGAGAACACTGAGTAACTTTTCGCGTGGGAGAATAGTGGCGTTGCAGGCGTCGGTGTGGTAAGACACAAACTCTGTTGCCAAAACAATCTGCTCGTCGGCATCCTCTGCTTCCTTGCGATCAATACCGCCGTTTTCCAGTACCAGGAAAATGAAGGAGAAAATGTAAGAGAGCGTGACTGTGTCGAACGGTCTCTGCTCTCCCAAAGATCTCAGACGGTAGAGAAGCCTTGTTACGAGGTCACCGAGGGGTTCCGCGAGTAAGTTTTCGGGCAAAATAGTCACGCCAGCGGCACGCAATGTGGCGACACCCACGAATGGTCGAAGAGGTCCTAGTCTGTTCGAAGTTCTCTCCGCACAGCTCAGATAACCAAGCGCGGCAGCATCACCAAGTACCAGCCCAGCACCAGCTTGTATGGCCTCAAAGAGGAGCTTAACAGACGGCCCAAACCATGCTTCAGCTGCGGTAGGCGGCCCAACGGCCAAGGCATGGATAATACCAATACCACGCCTAAGCCTTACATCAATGCCGGCTACAGTCTTCCGGATCTCAGACTCTTTAGCAAGCTGCGCGTTCACCTTCGCTTGCTCCTCGGGCGTCAGCTTCTTAGCAGTGCCTTTCTTGGAAGCTAGCGAGGCCCGAAGTTCCTCCTCCCACTTAAGAGTATCGTAATCTTTGGAGTTTTTGCTGATGACCTGCGAGCTCTGCTGCTTCGAAAGCACGTCTACGAAAGCGGTTCCCTCAGGCGTTCTGTAGATGGCGGCCTCTGTTGGTCCGATGTCGTAGAGCTGGGACGATTCAAGATCGCGGCTGATCTGATCGACAATGAGGGGCGTCATGACATCGGGTGCGACGAAAGCAAGCTCGGCCATGGCACCGAAGGCGGCAGCCTGGAAAGTTGGGAGAGACCTTTGCTTCGCATCCTCCGTGACGGCCAGGACCTTTTTCAGGCACTCTTCGGGTGCCTTGCTTGCAAGACGGCCAGGATCTGTACCTGTCTTCAGGCAAAGCTCGATCCATGACGTGCGTGGGAGAAGCTCCGGTCTGCATAGCACGAGAAGTTTGGTCATCTGTGCCTCAATGACTTCCTGGTCAATAGCAGCACCAATTCGAGCAGCACTATCGGGGTCGAGGCAGATAACACGAACAGCTTTGAAGAGCTCTTCACGTCCCGTCTTTGCGAGTATCGCTGCACTCTCCTTTGCTTCGCATTCCACGTCTTCACACCACTGCCAAACGCCGTCAACGATCACTTGTGATGTGAAGGCTGGATCAGCAGCATAAAGCTTCTGGAGTGCCGCAGTAGCCTCAGTCTTCACCTTGGGTGGCAGACCCACGGCGCAGAAGACGAAGAGCAACGCTTGAGCCCATGCATTGCGAATCTTTACTGCATCTTCTGCTTTTGGCAGTTTGGGGAGGGCAACAGACAGCGAACGGACAAACCAGATGAGGTCATCTTCAGTGGTCAATTTCGAGTAGATCCTTGCATTCAGCAAGAAGGATGGCTTTGGCTCCAATGTGAGAGCTTTGTCCACAACACTCGCCTTTTTGAGAGTGCCGCTGTTCTGCAGTCCCGACATCAAAGGCGCCCTAGACACACAAAGCGCTGTCGCAGCACATGCCACAGACACCTGGCCATTTTGAGAAGCCTGTGAGGGGTTGGCCAAGACTTCGTTGAACGAATCAATAAGCTTGGGAACGCAGGTATCGAAGAAGGCGACAGTATTTTCCTTGTTGAGCTCCTCGTCGGAGAGTGACCAGATGATAGTGGCGAGTCCGAGAGTCCAGGTGCGTCTCAAAGGCATACGCTTTTCTGCGAGACCTTTGGAGAACGCATCAACGACGGATTTATCAACGGCCAGACCTGTTTGTAAAGCGTGAACGGTAAATTTCACAATAGCGTTCATCTCTGCCGTAGCAGCAAGTTCGTTCGTTTCCTTGCTGGTGACAGCAACCAGTCCTTGGGGTATCTTTGCAGCCAATGCAGAGCTAGCTTTCAGTGCTGAGAGCATTTGGGAGTGTATCACTTTCTGGTCAGCAGCTGGGACCTTGTTGGTCTTTAACGGGTTCAGGATCTCGTCGGCGATCTTCTCAACCAGCTGTTCGCTAGCGCAGCGGTTTGCGATCACGGAGAATGTGTGCACAGCGCCGTTGCGCACGATGGCGTTAGACGATTTGATGTTCGAAAGGAGTGGCTTCAGGAGGTTGGCTGACAGGATCTCGGAAAGGTCATAATCGGGTGAAAGCGACGCGAACAGTGGCGCCACCAGGTCATTCAGCACAACCTCAGGTGCTCGCAGGAGAGACTTCTCTATGGGCGGCACAATGTCCTTTCGAACATCGTCGAGTGTGAGGTAGGCACCAAAGAAGTCCTTGAGGCTCGTTGCGAGATATTGGGGCAAGAGGACCTTCGAGCCCAACATTTCCCGCAGATAGAAAGCGATGTAGTCCTGTTTGCGTGCTTCGAGGGTCGCAGTTCTCTCGGGGATACGCTTGCTCACTCCAGCGATGATTCCAAGCGTGATCGCGTTCTTTGGGGTAGGAGATGCGGCCTTTGCAGAAAGCTTATCCACACATTCGTTGATAGCCTCGTCTCCGAACGAGCTCCGGAAGACAGCGCGGAAGGCGCGTCTGCTCACTCTGACAGCTGTCGCACGAGTGCTATCCTTGGGTGCAGATGCAAGCAAAATGTTCAGCGCATTGGTGAGAGCGGTGACAAGATCCTTGCCAAAAGCGTCCCAAAGAGCCCTGTCACTTGCCGAGTCCTGCATCAATTGCGAGCTCCATCTTACGAGCACGAAAGCGCTTCCGGGTGCTATGCTTGCTTTCGCCGCCTCTTGCTGCACCAGAATCGCAAAGGCCGAGGTCACTTTTGTGTTGTTCTTTGATGACGCTATTGAGCTCAGGCATTGCTCAACCGCTTGCCGTGATCGTGTGTCGACGTAGAGGGGGTATGTATCGAAAAGAATGCTGAGAACAGAAGGAAGCTGAGTGCCTACACCACCTGCGCATTGGATCAGCACTGGCCTAGAAGAGCATATGCCCATACACACGAACCCTTACCTACCTTGGCTTACGAGCTTGTCGTGTAGCTGATTGAGCTCGGAAGTCCTGTGCTTCGTCGAGTTTGACAGCAGCACCTTGCGCAGCGCACCCAGGTCCAGCGCCTGGATGTCGCCACTGGCAGTCGTCTCCTCTGCCATTGCTGGATAATCAATGTCGAGGTCTAGTCGCGGGGAGTGAGGTACCGCGGTTCTGGTTACAATGTTGAAAATACGTGGAGAGACTCACGTCTTGGCCTAGCGTGAAGCAAGCAACTTCGAACTTTGTGTCATAATGAGCCATCAACGTCACGAGCGTTGACTTCAGAACTTTTGACAATACGATCTCGCCCAAACACACTCGATCAACATCGCTAAACCAAAATTGGAGAAAAATTCAACATGGCCGGAAAGAAAAAGAAGCCGGCCGCCAATCCAGCACGAGGGTTTGCCACCACATCGGTCGCATCGAAACCGAGACCTGAGAAGCCCGAAGATGCAATCAGCGCCGAGCCGTCTGGCGTAAACACCCCCGACACAAAGACCGCTACGCCGACTGCCAAACAAAACGGCATGACCGATGTACCCAACACAAACACAGAGCGCGGTCTTCATGAACTCAGCCCGGATGAGCTCGAGGCACAGCTTGAGGCGTCCGAGCTTCAGCAATTCGTCGAGCAATATGCCGGCAAGGTCCGGAAGGAATCTTCGCGTCACGTGTCGAGGTTGCAGACCGACAAGCGGTTATTGCGAGGGCAGTCGGATTATATGTCAGTTCGGGATTGGTTGCCAGAAGAATTGATGCAGCAGATCGTTGATTACGCCACACACGGGAACCAGGAGTCCTCTAACGCAACTCAGCGAGCACTGCCCAAAGGTGATGAGCTTCTGTCTAAAGTGTGGCAACTGCGTCTGTCTTTGTTCGAACTTGAGATTCCTGCTGAGCGTGTCGGTGATGCTATGGCTCACATCCTGTCAAATCCACCAGTCGACGATGGATCAAGTCAACCATGGGGCCTGCCCGAAGCTTTAGACTGGCTGTCATGGAACTGTAACAACAGTGAATTGAACGACTATGATTATGAAAAGCCAAAACCTCTCGCCTCAGCCCAAGCTCCTGTAGACGAAAACATCGACTCACAAGATGCCACCACGAAGACGCCGAAATGGAAGAAGCCTGCGATCAACAAAACGGTCGAAACTGAGCAGCCAGGGGATGATGGGGTAGAAGTCAGTGACATTGAGAGTGATCTCGAGCCTGATGAACTCCTCTCGGTGTACTTGAGGACAAAAGCCAGACTTTTCGATTTGGACCCCGAGGGCGAGGGAGGAATGGCAAAGAAGAAGCAAGGGAAGGGCCAAAAAGGTCTTCCACCAACAAAGGCACCACCGGGGCGAGGCCAGAAAAAGCTTCAGGAGAGGGTGCAACGGATAGAATCCGATGTGCTCTTCGACAGGCGCGAGGGCGAGGCTCAATGGTCCGCGAAAAAGATCGATCTAACTCGTGAATTTTCCGAGCGTCGAAAATGGCAGCTTCAGAAAGAGCAGGAACCGAAAACTCAAGAAGCCGACTCGGCGAAATCGAATGAACTTCCAACCGACAACATCAGCGACGAAGCAGAGAGGCTCGGCCAAGAGCTTTTGAGGGAGGCCGAAGCAATGGGCGATGATGATATGCTGGGCGGCATGTTTGGCAACTTACCCGGAGACGAGGAGACAGTTACATCAGGAGATCCAGCTGCAGGTGTTGTTCAGAGTCAAAATGTTGTCGTTAGAGATTTTGGTCGACTTGCCGGGATGAATCCTAAACGGGTCCTCGAAGAAGCTTGCAAAGCGCGGGACTCCCGTACTAAACATACCTACAAACTTGTGTCCCCGACCACTTTCGCAAGCCGACACTCACTTACCATCCAATGGTCGAAGGAGGCAGAACCAATTGATGGAGAATTCATGCAAATGCTCAAGATTGAGGCCGGCCCAACACGAACCGTGATCACGATGATGAAAGAAGCGACTCCGGACACCGCGCAGAGCGAAGCCTACGTTGCGACTGCAGCTCTCTATCTGATTTTCTCTGGATCTCCGAAGGAAGAGAAGGCACATTTGAAACTACCGCCCGCTTTTAGGGATTTGTGGGATGAGTTTGCAAAACTCAAACGCGAGAGCGTCGATGCGACAGATCGTGAGCTTGTCAAGGAGTTGCGTGGGATCATCGAAAAGAATGTGCAACCTGAAGTGGAAGAAGATGACGAGATTGTTTACAACCCTGCGAGAAGACTCAACGGAGCTGCGAGTGGTACTACGACACCGTCTTCTCGGGTAGACAATCAAAAGCCCAATGGCAACGAGCCTTCCCAGGCGCTCCAGGAGATGTGGGCGCACAAACAATCATCACCAGCCTATCAGAAGATGCTGCAGGCTCGGATGAACCTGCCGATGTTCCAATTCCGAGCTGAGGCACTCGACACAATTCAGAAACACCAAATTACCATCTTGTGCGGTGAGACTGGTTGCGGTAAGAGTACACAGCTGCCGGCTTTCATCCTTGAGAACGAGCTATCCCAAGGCAGGCATTGCAAGATCTACTGCACGGAGCCTCGTCGTATCTCCGCAATCTCCCTGGCCCAGCGTGTGAGCGAAGAGATGGGTGAACGGAAAGGCGACGTCGGTACAATGCGCTCACTTGTGGGATACGCTATACGGTTGGAGTCACAGACCACTGCCAATACACGCCTGGTATATGCGACTGTTGGTATTGTGCTGCGAATGCTCGAGCGTGCAGACGGCCTCAGTGAAATCACACATCTGGTTCTCGATGAAGTCCACGAGCGTAGCATCGACAGCGACTTCTTGCTCATCGTGCTACGAACGCTCCTACTAAGTCGTCCTGACTTGAAAGTTGTTCTCATGAGCGCTACAGTTGATGCACAGCGATTTTCAAGCTATCTTGATGGGGCCCCAATCATCTCAGTACCTGGAAGGACGTTCCCTGTACAAGCCAAGTTCCTCGAGGACGCCATCGAGCTCACCGGCCACACCATCGAAGATGCTAAGGCGCAAGCACCTGGCGGTGAGGAGGACGACGATATTGAGAAAGAAGGCCAAAGTAAATCTGGGGACGCGCAACAACTGTCCGCATACAGTAAGCGCACCAGAAATACCCTGGCAAACTACGACGAGTACAGGATTGATTTCGATCTCATCGTGAAACTGATCGAGAAAGTTGCATACGCAAAGGACTATGAGCAGTTCAGCAAAGCGATACTTGTGTTCCTTCCTGGTATTGCAGAGATCAGACAACTTAACGACATGCTCCAAGGGCACCCATCTTTCTTGAAGGGATGGCGCATCCACCCGCTCCACTCGACGTTCTCCAGCGAAGATCAGCAATCGGCCTTTGAGATACCACCGCCGGGAATCAGAAAGATCGTGATTGCAACCAACATTGCCGAGACCGGTATCACAATCCCTGATGTGACCTGTGTGGTTGACACGGGCAAACACAAGGAGATGCGCTTCGACGAGCGTCGGCAAATGTCTAGGCTGATCCAGTCTTTCATCGCTCGTGCAAACGCAAAGCAGCGTCGTGGACGTGCCGGTCGTGTTCAAGAGGGCATATGCTTCCACCTGTTCACCAAGTATCGCTTTGATGAAATGATGGCAGACGCGCAGACCCCCGAGATGCTTCGTCTGTCGTTACAGGATCTGGTCATGAGAGTCAAGATCTGCAAACTTGGCGACATCGAAACCACACTATCCTCGGCCCTCGACCCTCCTTCGAGTCGGAATATCCGGCGCGCGATCGATGCACTCATCGAGGTTGATGCTCTTACGTCTCGCGAAGAGCTCACTCCTCTAGGCCAGCAACTTGCCAAGCTACCGTTAGACGCACAGCTAGGCAAGCTTATTCTCTACGGCAGCATCTACGGCTGTCTTGACTTTGCACTCACTGTCGCTGCAACGCTTTCCTCCAAGTCGCCTTTCCTAAGCCCGATGGGTGCGAAGAAGCAGGCCGATACTGTCCGTCTTGGGTTCAAGCGAGGAGATTCGGATCTGCTCACCGCTTACAACGCATATGTAACATGGCGAAAGGTGTGCAACACACCTGGGATGTCCGAGTACAATTACTGTAACAAGAACTTCTTGAGTACCCAGAATCTTGCCAACATCGAGGACCTGAAGGGACAGTTACTCATGTCTCTCACCGATGCCGGCTTTGTCAGTCTCGGGCCCGAGGAACGCCAGGCACTCTCGAAGATGCGATACAACCAGCGCCAACGCCAATTCGTCGCGCTGCCCGCATCCTCCACTCGCTTCGAAGACAACGACGACTTGGCCAATTCCGTCGTTGCTTGGTCCTTCTATCCCAAGATTGGAAAGCGGGAGGGCAAGGGTTGGCGCAACATCGCGAACAATCAAACCCTTGGTCTCCACCCCACGTCAGTCAACAAGACTTCGCTCGGCATGGACGTGAAATACCTCTCTTTCTACAGTATCATGCAATCGACCTCCCGGTTCACCAACGCTCAGGAGACCAGCTCTGTCGCAGACTTCCCGCTCATCTTACTATCGGGAGAAGCTGCATTCCACATGTACGCTGGTGTCATCGTCATCGATGGCAATAGATTGAGGATCAAGGTCAACAATTGGAAGACTATGGCTGTACTGAAGGTGCTGAGAGCGAGGTTCCGGGAAGTTCTAGGTAGGATGCTGAAGTATCCTGGAAGAGAACTGGGTAGCAATTTGGGTAAATGGATGGGGGTCTTTGAGGCGATATTTGCGAGGGCGGAGAGAAAATCGGGATAAGGCGTTGACTTGGATGGTGGATTTAGATCGATGACTTGCATGAGTTGACGCTTGGGATGAGGCGAAAAATGGAAGGTTGCATTCGGTGTGTCTTAGAGTATGGAGTGTTTGTTCCCAGTTGGTCTTGCGTTCAGTCTCTATCTCTCTCTAACCATTAACAATGAATGTTTCGATCGATCCACACCGCCTTGAACGTATGACCATTGACCAACGTCAGGTATCAATCACGATCGCACCCTGATCTCTTCCGTATCATGGAAACCATGATGTTATAAGACCAATTCGTCTTATAGTCAGCCCCAACCCTAACCCTCACCAATAGATGTACTCGACGGAAAAAAATCCGCCAACAAGAATTGAGCGGAGATGCGGGCCTAGAAGAGGCTAGGTGCTACCCGTAGGCTCCGAGAGCTGCGGGACATGTAGGCATGGCATGGCATCCTCCTCCATTCCTGCATTCTTCTATTGATATACCATCGACACTAAGGACCAAGCCTGCTCTCTATCCGCTTTTTCCCTCCTGGAAGCTCCCCAGCCGCAGCCTGGATTATAGGTCCCTCTCGAAGAATATCAACGACACGCGGGAGAAGCCAAGGCCAGCCTGGGGCCTACGTTCAAGTCTCAAGGTCTGAGCCACGCAGGCTGCCGCAGTGTATATTAGCGCAGCGCCCTCCTCGCCGCGCGCGCCTGGCTGAGCCAGAAGAACAACTCCTCCCATCACGAATCACGGTCAACGAACGCTGAAGATGCGGTCCTTCCGTGCCTTGCCCACGGCGCTCCTCGCCCTCTTCTCCGCCGCGACCTCGACTTTCGCCCAAGAAGACGACGATTCCGAGCCGCCAAAGGACCTCCAGGTCGACATCACCAACCATGTCTTCTGCTCGCATCCCTCCCAAAAGGGCGACACAGTCAAGGTGCACTACAGCCTGAAAGTGTACGGTTCGGACGATGTGGTTGAATCCTCGTTCGACAAGAAGCCGTTCATCTTCATGGTCGGGCTGGGACAGGTCATCAAGGGCTGGGACCAGGGCATGCTGAACATGTGCCCGGGCGAGACACGAACGTTGACGATTCCTCCCGAGCTGGCTTACGGGAAGAAAGATACGGACGATATCCCGGCGGATTCCACACTGGTGTTTGAGACTGAGATGCTCGCTATCTTCGGGCACAAGCAGAAGAGCGTGAGCACTTGGGTTCCGGTCCCTGTGCCGACTGCCATCAACGCGACTGTTACGCAGTCCAACGGCTCGGTCTTCACCACGCAAAGCACCATCGAGACGATCCTCGCCACTGCGCCACCCACGCCTGCTTGGCCAATCCCTGGTGTCGTGCCGACCGGTGCCACGTTCGATTCTGCAGATCGCGTTGCTGGTGGCCAGTCTCCCAAAGATGGCGCCGCAGCCGAAGAGAATCAATGCAAGCTCCTTGGGCCATTTGCTCTACTTGTTCAAGGCGCGCTCGGCGTCTTGGCTCTGCTCACCCTGGTGTTCAAGCGATTCCGCGAGTCTCCCAAACGGCCCTGGAGGGTCTGGTTCTTCGACGTGGCCAAGCAGGTGACTGGTTCCGTTATTCTACACCTGATCAATCTGATGATGAGCGAGCTGGGAGCCGGCAATCTGGAGAACACGGTCGCCGAGGTTGGTAGTAAGATACAAGACGAGGAAGGGAGAAAGCCCAACCCATGCTCGTTCTATCTCCTCAATCTTGCAATCGACGTAAGTTTTATTCAGTTCTATCCAGGTGTAGCAAAGGGCTAACATCACTCACAGACCACCATCGGCATTCCCGTGCTATTTGTCTTCCTCAAGGTCCTACACAAAATCTTCCTCCGCACTCGTCTTGCGCGGCCGGCCGAGTCCATCTACTCAGGTAACTACGGTAGCCCACCCCGCTGGCCCTGGTTCTTCAAGCAACTTCTCATCTACACCATTGGCTTGGTGTGCATGAAGCTCTTCGTCTGGCTCCTCTTTGCTCTTTTGCCGTGGCTCCCATGGGTCGGCGACTGGGCTCTGCGCTGGACCGAAGGCAGCGAGGCGCTCCAAATCGCATTCGTCATGTTCATCTTCCCGCTGGCGATGAACATCCTGCAATACTACATTATCGACAGCTTCATCAAGGACAACAAGCGCGGCCAAGGCTACCAGGAAATTAACAGTAATGAAGCCGATGCCGAGGTCGACGAGGAGCGTGAGCGCTTCGTGGTGGATGATGACGATAACTTGACTGACGACGACGAGGACGAAGTCGGAAAAGCGAACGAACGAGTGACTGCGGTCAATCCCACACCTGTGCCGGTTAAGAACGGCGAGGGTAGTGGAAAGGGAAATTCTCCAAAGGAGGATTGAGGGCCTGGATCCTGGCTGTGTACATTCATGTACTAAAACTTATCTCTCTCAAGATTGTAGTATACTTGCAGCGTTGATAGTATGCGAAGCGACTCAGTACTCGCCCGTCGGTTTCGTGTCTTTTCCATGTTCTGTCACTTTGCGTCGCGATAGTGAGCTTATCTACTTCAAGGACGCTACTATTTCAACATTCAGCATTGGCTCAACGTGTTTACCATCGAACAACTGTGCGCTTTCACAGCCGACCATAAAGTTTACCGTGTCCAAGCAAGCACCCATACGATGATATACCTACATGCTACATGTATGTTTTCGTCCAGCCTCTTAAGGTTCATGCATGTCATCAATCTGCCGGGCCTGCCGCATCTCAGAGAAGAAGAGGATTCGAGATGTCGCCACCAAGCTGGCACGGTTGCACGGCTGGCCACCATCACTTGTCCGCGCCTCCTTGCTGTTTCTTCACGTCAAGATGGGTGATGATGATAGTCAGAATGTGGGACGAAGGATGCCGTGTGGCCCACTCTGCGGATCCGGCTACCTGGCTGGTATGTAGGGCAGGCAGGATGGGAGGCAACCACGAGCAACTCAACGCTACTATCGACATATCTGTAGGTATGTACGGTTACTAAAGGTATACTACGTGGGCTGCGGACAGTAATTGTGGCCGAGATCACGCGTGGGTCTGCTTACTCTGCTATGATTACTCCCCTTTCTAACCTTTAGAAGCAGTTGCTAAACCCATGAGTGTGAGAAGAAAACGGAACAGCTTGGATCGAGATATCGCCCAAAAAGTCTCGCTTTCATTCTTCTCCGAGACGTGATAACAGAACTCCCAATGGTAACATAACAAGGCGACAAACGCAATGGTCTCGTCAGGCGACTCAACGTCCTGTATCGAGAGAGGGTTCCTCATCAACATGAACATGGACCTTCCTGGCTATCTTCTGTCGTCCATGCTTACAGTCTTGCTCACCCGTCCATTTATGGTATCATTGTGACAGCATAGCATGGGCTGTCCTCCCTGTCGCAGAAAGACGACCTGGCACCTGCGTTCCAACTTCCAGCTGACCACCCCAGCCTCCAGGAACCCGAACTTTGGAAGTCTTCATGTTGTGCTGTGCCCTAGGGAACTATTCTGGAAGAACCATGGGATATGCTATGGCACGAACCTGCAGATGTGCAGAGATGGCGGATGACCACCGGGAGATGGGGAAGCAACGAAAACGCCGGGCCGCAGGCTTCGTGTCGACCGCACGAAGGATGACTTCCACCTTGAAGCAAGCCAATCACTGTGAACGAAGCATCAGACTTGTGAAGGTCGAGTCAGCCAAAGCCAGCCCTTGTGCAGCAAGCATGCAGACCGAGATTCTGCCCCTTGATTGTCATGGATTATCATGGAGACATGGGGAAACAAGCTGTGCAAGCGTCGCCGTCCCTGCAGATCTCAAACCTTGAAAAGGACTCTAACCCTACACTCACACGCGTTCCGCCAGGTTTTTCCTCTCTCGAGCCTCTCTCCTGGAAGACCAGTGGCCGCCATGGCATCCCATTCGACCTTTCCATGTGCCTGGTCTGTCGGCCCTGGATATCGGTTCCTGGACATGCCCTCTTCAGCCCCGTTGGCTCTGCCGTCTGGGCCGTCTTCCGATTCCCGACTGCGACTGTGATCTTCTTGCGGACTAGATCGTCTAGATTGCAGCACACATCAGGCAACGCCATAGGAAATTGATCCGTCGTGCATCACTAACGAGGCAGGAGCTCGTGCCTTTCTCTCGATCCTGTCACTAGTACTCAGTCAATCAATTGGGGTCCGGTAAGGGCAAAGGTCCTACGCGTGATAGGCGATGGAACCTTACGACTAGAGCAACGGTACATGTACCGACCACCTGCACTTTTACTTTCGACATATTCCCTGTCGAACTCTGTTTCGTCTTTATTGTTTCCTTGCACGCCTTCGCTACTCTCATTTCTGCCGTTGACCGATGGCTTTTTGGGGCTGTTGAGCTCTCGCGTTAACATCGTCGCCAGCCTGACCAAGAGTTGCAGCACTTAGACCTCCGTCTCGTTGACGACGCACTACTCAAGCAGAAGAACTTACTTGAATCTGCTCATTCGATTCACAGGGCGGTGAAGACTCGAAATCCTGGTACGTTCCATCTCCACAAATATCACCCGGAACTCAATGGCCATTACATGCATACGAAACAACTACCATCCATGTTCATGACCCTTGTCAGGGATCGCGCCATGCATACGAAAGTCGCCACCCGAGGTCACCTCTGTGTCGGTGGTCTCTACGTATTGCTGGTGGGATGTCATGAGACGATCAGACGCGTGGTGTCGAACACAACGTGGCAGCCAAACTGACCCTCATCACTATAGGATCTACACCAGAGTCCAGAACACCATCACGCCACAGTAGGAACAACATCATGTCATCACCAAAGGACACATCATTCGAAGTCGATGGTCAGAGTGAATACTTCCAACCACCACACAGCATATCTCCATTACCTCAAGGCCTAAACATTGGTTTATACGTGGTCGGCATTTGTGGTCTTATATCATTCCTAGCAACACTATCACTCCTCAGCTTCGTCGCCTACCGCTTCTGCACCTGGCGAGACCACTACAAAACCTTCATCGGATACAACCAATACGTCCTCCTCTTCCTCAATCTCGTCCTCGCAGATCTCTGCCAGGCCACCGCATTCCTCGTCAGCTTCTTCTGGATCTCCAAAGATGCAATCCTGGCCCCGACATCTGCCTGTCAGGCGCAGGGCTTCCTTCTCCACCTCGGCGACGTTGCGAGCGCCTTCTTCGTGCTCGCCATTGCCCTGCACACCTACTACACGGCCGTTATGAGCCGTCGAGTGCCGTACCGCATCTTCAGCGGCATGATTATCATGGTCTGGCTGGTGGTCATCTTCCTAACCGTCGTTGGCCTCGCCATCCACCAAGACACCTACTTCGTGCGCGCCGGCGCCTGGTGCTGGATTAGCAGTGACTACGAGCCCGAGCGCCTCGGGCTGCACTACTTCTGGCTCTTCCTCTCCGAGTTCGGCCTGATAGTGCTCTACGTCGTGACCTTCTTCCAGCTCCGCCGCAAAACACGCTCCATGTTCTCCGAAGACCGCGTCGCCGGCGTCTCCGTCACCAACCAGCGCAGCATCGACGCCGTCAACCGCATCACAACCCTGATGATGCTGTACCCGCTCGTCTACGTCGTGCTGACCCTGCCCCTCAGCGCCGCCCGCATGTGGTCCATGGCCCGCGCCGGCAAAAGCCCCAGCAACGTCACCAACTGCGTGACAGGCGCCCTGCTCGCCAGCTGCGGCTGGGTTGACTGCCTGCTATACACGCTGACCCGCGAACGCCTCCTCGACCAAACCATGAACAAGCACAACGCCCACTCCCGCGGCACAGGAACCGGCGGCACCGGCACGGACCCAAACCAATCGTACTCGGACCAGCAGAGCAAGAACGGCGCCATCCTGCAAACCACCACCTGGACCGTGTCGAAAGAAAGCTGCGATCTGGTCGACGAAGTCCGACGGCAGCGAAGGGCCGCAGGGCTCGATGGTGGCGATGACGAAAGCGGCAACGAGGCCGTCGCCGCCCAGAAGTCCACAGACGCTTACAGCGACGCCGATCGCCTCTCCGACGATCTAACCGCCGGCGCTGTCCTCGGTGCGCCCGCGAGATCCAAGAGCGAAGTCGAAAGCCAGCAGGCGCGTGGAAGCGATCGCTCGCGTTCGCCCAGTCCGACTGGATCGGTGGATCCGATCATTGCCAGGGAGAGGAGGCAGAGTCAGATCCGACACCAACAGCAGCCACAGCAATCTGGCGTCAGTCGGGTGTTATCCGCGGCGCGCAAGAGGGATTTCGCCAACACCGCGGCAGCAGCAGCAACAACTGCGGGAAGCGGCGGAGAGAAAGGGTACGAGATGGATCGGATGCAGCGATGAACCGACCGACCAACCTAGTACAGTAACCAACTACTGCCCGGTCCCTTTCCCCTTTTATTCTCTTTTGTTTTGAATGTTTTCTCTCACCAGCAAAATCTTGCGTCTTTGTTTTTGCCATTTGCTTTTGAGCTTCACTAACAACGATACCCCGAACCCCAACCCGGATCCTCCTGCTGTGTATATCAATTAGGCGTGGCGGAACGTTTGGTTATTATAGTATATATCATGTAGTACATATAATTACATTTCGTGAAAGCAAGTTTCGTTACGTGGGCACATATCTTTCGATACCCTACCAACTCGCCCCTCGAATCCCGTTGTTTTGGCGAGTCTGTCGTCCATGGTGGCAAGTGGTACATTCTTGGGACTTCTTTTCCGTCGCTCATGCTTTCAGAAGTACGTAGGAGTTCGTCCTCACATCAATCATGAAGAGACGGCCAGGTAGATATAGCGAGGCCAATGCGGCAGACCAGTTACAGTCACCAGAGAGCGTAAGATTTTTGAACTTTTCTTGATTCTTTTTCTCTTTTTTCGTTATCGATCTTACAAGCAAAGCACATCAGCTTCTCTGTGGCAATAAAGAAAAAGTACAGTACATAGGTATTGGGGAATAGGACTCCCTTACCCTGTCCCTACCCCGCCGAGTATGACAAAAAGAAACTCCGTTTGAAATTCATTCCCTCTCCCACCTGTGGTATATAAGTATTGACTTTTCGTTTTGGGGCGATGAGACCAATGGACGTCCGCCGACTGTGCGGGCCTGGTGGGGAGAGGACGGTCTTGTCATGTGAACGAATCCCACAAAACACAGGGAGAGGCTGTATCACCGTGTCCGCCTTTGCTGGCGGATTTCCTCTTTCGGCCAGGCCTTTTTGGTCCATCGTTCTCATCTTATCCTATTAATCCGCCTCTTTGTAGATTTGACTAATGTCGGGTTCGAGCTCAGTGGCCGGTGCCAGGGCCAGCAGCGCCGCCGACAATACCGGCCAGCTTGTTGCCCGCGTAGTCGGTGTACTGGCTGGGCAATGCGCCGGAGGAGCCAACGCCACCGAGCAGCAGGATGATAGTGACGAGGACAAGTCCGATGACAATCAGCTTGCGTGCGGCAGGGTGACGAACGCCGTAGTCGGCCCATGCGCGCTGTCCAGAACCCATGTGTTCCTTGATCTTATCGGCACCGAGCTTGTAGTAGACGAGGCCGCCGAGGGCGATGCTGTAGCCGAAGAATTGGAGAGGAGAGACAGGGTCGCGGAAGATCATCATGGAGGCAACCACGAGGAGAATGTCCTTCAATACACCGCAGAGGGTCATGACGAGGCCGGAGGTTCTGCCGATCTGTAACAGGCGTGTTAGCAGGATGTCGGATGCCAAAGGAGCGTATGTGCTAAAAGTACTTACCAGGAAAACGACAGAAACGTTGAGGGCAAATGCGACAAGGGCGTTCACGAGGAGAACAAAGTATCCAACTTTCTCAATGTCCGACCAGTGCATGTTGGGAACCTCGACGAACAAGCTGACGATTCCGTTCATGACGGCACAGGCGGGCGCAAAGTAGTAGAGAGAGACAAGCGGGTCCATCTTGAACTCGGCAGAAGAGAGGAGCTTCTGAACCATGACCAGGCGGGTGGCCTCGAACGCGATTCCGGCAAGCTGGAAGAGGAAACCAGCCATGACAAACTTGATCTCGCCGTAGGAGGCGATGATCACACCAAGCACGATGAAGGAGACGTTGCCGAGAGTCTTCAAGTTAGGCGGAGAGACGCCCATGGTCCAGGACGCGATGAGCACAGCAACGGGAGTGGTGGCCTACATTGGGTGTTAGTTTGTGGGAGGGTCGGCGGGTTTTATTCCGAGGAAGCGCACCTTGAGCATCTGGATGAAAGAGACAGAGAGGTACAGGTAGGTCACGTTGCCGCAGATGAGCGACAGAGAAAACATGACACCGATGGGGACGATAGCGCGCAGGTAAATCTTTCCGGTCATGGGCACTTTCTTGCGCGAATCGAGGACAGTGGTGAAGCGGGCAAGACCCTGGGTCATCAGAGTCGCAAAGCCCAGATGCCATGTTGTGAGGACGATGGCTGGAGGAGTTTGTTAGTCTCTTGTGCTCGAGTATGTAATTTAGCGATTGGAGGAGGGAGGGCGCATACGGAAGTGGAAGCCCATAGTATCCAGGATGTACTTGTTGAACAAGATGACGGAAGAAGACAGCGAGATCCATGCTCTGTGGTGTTGTCAGTATGACATCCTCGCTCTTTGTATTTCATGATCGCACATACGCGACGTAGACGGCCGGGTGAAGGCCAGCCTGGGTTGGTGCAGGCTTCTCGGCGGCCGGGTTGTGAACAGGGAGGACAGGTTCCTGGGGCTGTTGGCGAGACTCCATCTCGATTTCGCCCGAGACTCTCTCCTTTTCGGCCATTATTGCGGCTGTGAGTTGTGTGTTGTGTGCGTGTTCAGAAGAGAAGAAGAGGAAGAGTCGGGTGTTCGGTGATGTCGGTGCAGGAAAGTAGGCTGTCTGGCGGAGGTGTCGAGTTGGTCTTTGAAGGTCGATCGGAGAAGACGAAGGTTACGCGCGGCGGGAAGAATGCAGGCTGGCAGCTAGCAGGCGGCGAAGCGATCCCTGAGGATTGGCTTTGGAAGGGTCTGGGCTGGGTTGATGCCAAACGGACGACTCCCGAGGATTTTCTTCGATGAGTTCAAAAGCAACCAAGTATCGAGTGATTGATGGTGTAAAGGAGCGACGTGTCAAAAGAGAAGACAAATGACGGGAAAAGTTAGAAGGGAGTGAGAGTGAGAGAGGGTTTGAAAGCCGGCAGTAGATGATTATTATTACATGTATCAGAATGGCGAGGAGTGGTACGAATCGACGGACACGTGCAGGGATGCTGCTGACGGTTGGACGAGTCGATGTGCATTATCATTCGCCTGCTACAATCGGGGCAGGCTTATTATCATCGAAGCAACACCTCATGTCATAAAAGGAGAGGCAGCACCACCGCACCTTGATACATTCTGCTGCAGACCAAGTGGGTTGGGTGTACGTAGGCCCCCGTTGAGATCTCCCATCTCTCACGACCGCCACACGTTCCAACAAATGCCACCTGCAAAACCTTGATTGCCCGTTAAACTTGCACGCTGTCCAATCACATTAGTGGTGGCAGTGCTTGCTTGCTCTTCCTCCCACAGTCTTCTGCGTTCCTTTTCCAAAACCACCCAACACTCAACTTCTTGTCTCACAACAAAGCCGTGTACCGACAGTCATGTGTGCGATAAGGCGCCAGTCAATGCGACACCTGTCTATATGTCTATCCGTCCATCTGTCTGTACCCATGTCAACTCCCTCAGCTGTGCGCTGCTCCGCGACATACCCGGCGCTACAAGAACACTACTGCTGCAAGCCACCCGTGGGGAATAATAAATAGGTGAGAATGAGATTAGTACATCGTCTTCTTCTCGGTCGCTTATCCGCGAAAGTACCCTTCCATGTTAGCACTTAGGAGGCGCGTACGTACTCTCCCTAGTAGGTACTCCAAGGTCGTCAAATCTTACTCTAGCACAATCGCAGTCACAGCGACAGAAGATTGTTGATGAAGCGTACCCGAGTCTTTCTCCCTGATCCTCCTTCGTCTGCCGATCAAGACATGCGGCTACGCTTATGTCAGTTGTCATTAATGTCAACCATCCTCGTCGTCGTCATCATCATCATCATCCTCATCATACAGTAATCGTCACCACCCGTCTTCACTCATTGTCAAGCCTTAAGTCACCTTCACGTCCAAGTCTACTCGCCTTCAAGCATTCACCAAGCCCCAGCCCGCGGATGCCTGCGTTCGGCACAAGTGTTTGTGCTGTTGTGTCCTTCTGTGTGCGAAAGTCGTCGGATCAATGCGTCGGGTGTTCAAGACAGTGCCTTGCGCGTGTAACGCGCAATCGTTCTGCGTGCCCTCGTCCGCAAACACCTCGTAGTACATGCTAGTACCTGTGATCCTCGTCAATGCCATGTCCATCATCATCAAGACAATGGCCGAGTCGCAGGCGTTGATTGGCCGGATGCCTTCTGCTGCTGGCGCAAGCCGTTTCAAAGTGCCCGTGGGTCTGTGTCGATATGGTCCGAGCGGTAAAGGTGAAAGTAAAGTGAGCTGGACCCTGCTTGCAAGGTGTGGTGGGATGGTTGCCGATGACCTCTTAGTGGTAAAGGGAGGTAGTTGAGGCTTAGGCGGCGAGCGAGGGGCGCGGCGGGAGTAGCGGTGGGCGACAGCTTGCATCTGGCCTCGTCTTGACTGGCCATCGAGATTCTTGTGAGAGGCGAGAATTAATTATCGCCAGGCCGTCCAACTCCTACTCCTACAACTACCTCTCCTCCCTCCCTCCCCCTCCCCTCTCTTCACCCATCTTCACACACACAGTCCCACAATGCCTAGCACTCCCTCCAACGACGCCAACGGGCCCAAAACCCACAAGCGCACCATCAGCAAGCCCAATGGCCAGGAAATGTTCGTTAACACCGCTCGATATCTGCACCACTGCAACCAGTAACTAACCCCAGTCTGCAGTAACGTCGATGTCCTTGTCATCGGCTCTGGTCCCACTGGTCTCGGTGCCGCAAAGAGACTGAAGCAAATCGTAGGCGCGCCCTTTCTGCACACCAATCATGACATTCCTGCTAACTCGAGATACTTCAGAACGGCCCTTCATGGCTCATCGTCGACAGCAACGAGACTCCTGGTGGACTTGCCAGCACCGATATCACACCTGAAGGCTTCGTACGTACTTCTATACCCTTCTCATGGTTCATTACGGTCCTAACACTTTACCTACCAGCTTTACGATGTCGGCGGCCACGTTATCTTCTCCCACTACAAATACTTCGACGACTGCATCGACGAGGCTCTCCCCAAAGAGTCTGACTGGTACCACCACCAACGTATTTCATACGTCCGCTACAAGGGCCTCTGGGTTCCCTACCCCTTCCAGAACAACATCTCCATGCTGCCCAAGGAGGACCAGGTTACATGCATGGAGGGCATGATTGACGCTGCTCTCGATGCCAGAGTGGCCACCACAAAGCCCAAGGACTTCGACGAGTGGATCATGCGCAACGTTGGCGAGGGTATTGCGGACATCTTCATGAGGCCATACAACTACAAGGTCTGGGCTGTGCCCACCACCAAGGTATGTTGAGAGTCACAATAGCGTGGGAGAGGAAACCAAGGATCAAGACACTGACAGGACACCAGATGCAATGCGAGTGGCTCGGTGAGCGTGTTGCCGCACCCAACCTCAAGGTTGTCACCAAGAACGTTGTTCTCCAGAAGACCGCCGGTAACTGGGGACCCAACGCCACCTTCCGCTTCCCTGCCAAGGGCGGCACTGGTGCCATCTGGATTGGTGTTGCCAACACCATCCCCAAGGAGAACACCCGTTTCGGTGAGCACGGTCGTGTGAACCGTGTCGACGCCGACAACCACCGCGTCCTTCTTGGCGACGGCACCACCGTCAACTACAAAAAGCTGGTCAACACCATGGCCGTTGACCACTTGGCCGAGGCCATGCAGGACGAGGAGTGCAAGAAGCTGTCCGAGGGTCTCTTCTACAGCACCACTCACGTCATCGGTGTCGGTATCCGAGGCGAGCGCCCCGAGCGCATTGGTGACAAGTGCTGGTTGTACTTCCCCGAGGACAACTGCCCCTTTTACCGCGCCACCATCTTCTCCAACTACTCCCCCCACAACCAGCCTGAGGCTAGCGTGAAGCTGCCCACACTCCAGCTCGCCGATGGCAGCAAGCCTTCCTCCACCGAGGCCCAGGAGGGTCCCTACTGGAGCATCATGCTCGAGGTCTCCGAGTCCTCGATGAAGCCCGTAAACCACGAGACTATGCTCGCCGACTGCATCCAGGGTCTCGTCAACACCGAGATGATGTCTCCCAAGGACGAGATCGTCAGCACCTACCACCGCCGCTACGACCACGGCTACCCCACCCCTTCGCTCGAGCGCGAGGGTGTGCTCAAGGAGCTCCTCCCCAAGCTCCAGGCCAAGGACATCTGGTCGCGTGGCCGCTTCGGCAGCTGGCGCTACGAGGTCGGCAACCAGGACCACAGCTTCATGCTTGGTGCCGAGGCCGTCGACTCGATTGTCAACGGCGCCGTCGAACTCACCCTCAACTACCCCGATTTCGTCAACAGCCGTGCCAACAACGAGCGCCGCCTGGTCGACGGTGCGCAGGCTTTCAAGAGCCAGGCAGCCTCCAAGGTCTTCCCTTCTTAGATAAGAGCATGGAATAGAACGGTGGTAGAGGTAGAAGTTAGAAGGATACGATGAGACGCCCTTTTTGCGGATTTTCTTTCAACCTGTCAGATCGCTGTGCATACGAGCGAAAGCGAGAAACATATGAAGCCTGTCGTTCTCGAGTACCCGCAGGCAAGTTAGTTGCATAGAAACTAGAAACCAAAACATTTCAAAGAAGTTCAATTGAGATCCGACTGTCAATTTTCGATCGCGTGATGTGTGATCTTTGTGCATGCCAAAGCCGGGCTGTCAAATGTCATCCGTTCATCACTTGAAACCCCTGGGGAGAAACCATCACAAGAGCCCAATTCTCATAAGATCCAACTGTCGTAAGGGTAGCCTGTGTTCAACAATACATGTAGGTCCTGAGAGAACTCAAGGTCAGCCAACAGGTAATTCAACGTCGGGTGCACCAAAAATCGATCCTTCTGGCATAAAATTCCAAAGAGACCAATCGATCGCGCTATTCGCTGGCTTTCGAGCGCATCAATTGACAGTTCGATTGGTGCGGTATTGGTTGAGTTACATTGCTCGCGAGTCTAGCATGTTGACGATATCTGAGAGACCATGGTAGTCTGGATATCCGTTAGCGTCAAAAATACCGTGACTAATCATCAAGGCCGCGCTTATCGATAAGCTCAAGGCGACTAAGATATTGAGAGCACTCCAACATCACGGTAGGTTCTTGATTTGACAGACATCGTAGACCACATGACAAGAGACGTGTGTGAGATTCTAGATTCTGGTGACTGACGCGTCTACCTACATGTAGTCGATCTGTTGGTAGTACTCTCCGTTCACGGATATCTCTCAAACGCGCTAACCTGAACCGGAGGCCTGCAGGCTGTAGGCTGTAGGCTGCAGCGGCTTGTTTCCCCAAATTAATCCACCGCCAGCCCGTGCACATATAACAAACAATGAAAACACCCACGTAGCAACGACCTTCACACCCCTCACCGACCGCAAGAGGAGAGCCACACATCCGAAAGAGCCAATCCGGCTCGGGACGACGCAAACAGATACTCGTTAAGGAAGGAGCTACCTAAGCCAATGCCTCGCTACCAGCAGGCTTCGGCCTACGATATCATCACCGGCGGCGACCCGTCACCACGCCCGCCGCGCCAGCAGCAACAACCACCGCAACACCATGAGACACCGCAACGAAACCGCCAATCATTCGCCGAGTCGACCGCGGCTTTCAAGCAATCCACCATGGCCCCCCCTTCACGCCCAGACGCCGGCAACGAAGACTTGCGCGCACAGTTGCGCACCCTCCAATACGAGCTCGACAGCCTGAAGCAAGAGCGCGAACTCGCCACGTTGGAGACGCAGCACGAATTGCGCGATGTGCAGGCGCGCGCTGAGGAGGATTTCCGACGGGCGCAGACTGCGGAGAGAGAGCGCGACGTCGCTGTCAGGAAATCGGAGAGTGCTGGACGCGAGGCGGCCGAGGAGCGCGATCGTGCGGTCAATGAGAAAATGGCGCTGGAGAAGAAGTGTCGCGATTTCAAAGAGAGTGCAAATCAATTGAGGATTGAGGTCGAGGAGGCCAAAGCCGAGGGTGAGGAGAGGGCTAGGGAGGCAGAGAGAGAGGTGGCTGAGTTGAGGGCAAAGGGAGAGAGTGCGGTCTTTGCTGCTGAGGAGGCTAGGAGGGAGTTGGAGGAGAAGGTGGAGAATATCGTAAAGATGCAGAGGAATCTCGCGGAGGCTGAGGAGATGGTTGGAGGCTTGGAAGGCGAGGTTGTGAGGTTGAAGGCCAGGGGCGGCGATGAGGAGACTTTGGCTCTTGTGAGGAAGGAGTTGTCGCAGCAGGTCGAGTACATCCGGAGGCTTGAGGCGACGAATCGCGAACAGGGCAGTGAGTTGAAGGGCTTGAGGAAGATGGCGAGGAGCGTCGAGGTTGTGGAAGAAGAGAAGAGAGCGCTGGAGGCTAAGGTAGGCATGATGGAGGATCTGAGACGGGAATTGTCAGAAGCGCAGCTGCAGAGGCGCATCTTAGAAGACGAAAAGAGAGGCTGGACGAGCTATCTCGAGGGTGAGGGATCTGAAGGCGAGGCCGCCTTTGACACCCCTGAGCAAATGGCAAAAGCTTTCCTGCAAGAGAAGCTGGAAAGGTTGAGTCTGGTCGACCAGCTCGGAACTGTGCAGCCTGAGCTTCTCGTCAAAGAAGAGAACATTCGGGAGCTCCAAGAAGAGAAGGCCAGATTGTTGGCGGAGATCGAGGGTCTACGCACAGCCACCGCGGCGACACCAGCAGCACCCGCTCCCAGCGACGCCAAAGCTCGCGCTAGGCTTGAGAGACAGAAGAATCTCGCGGTCAAGGAGGTGGAATACCTGCGCGCGCAGATGAAGACCTTCGAAGCCGAAGAAGCCGAGTTCAACTCCGATCAAGTCGATGAAGAGCATACCAAACGCGTCCACGAGCTTGAGAGCATGCTCGAGAAGTACCGCGCTGAGCTGCAAAGCTTACACGCAGACCTCACCCAGCTTGAGTCACAACCACCTGCAACTCCGTCACAGCCGCCTGCACTCTCGTCGCCCAGAAAACGCTCACGTGAGGAAGATGACGAAGCCAGCGAAGAAAATAAGTCCTTCCGCCGCAAACTCCGCACGGCACAAGAAGCCCTTGCGCAGTCCCAAAAGCAGACTTCACTTCTTGAAGCAGAGCTTAAAGTCAATGCAAAGCAGCTTGCATCTCTCAAGGAGACCTCGCGCACCCGCGTCCTCGAGCTCCGCTCAAACCCAACGGCAGACGCCGAAGCAATCAAACTCTCAACCCTGCGAACCCTCCGTGAAGAGAATGCAGCTCTCCTCGCGCAAGTCGAAGGAAATACAAGCAGCATCGGCAAAGTCGTCCCAACCTCGACCCTCGCCGCCGCACGTCTCACAATCGAAGACCTAACCCAAACCCTCCAACAGACCGACAAGAAAACTCTCCGGCTCAAACAAATCTTCAAAACCAAATCGCTCGAGTTCCGCGAAGCCGTCGCTTCCATTCTTGGGTGGAAGTTGGATTTCATGCCCAACGGCCGCGTCAAGGCTACTTCTATCCTCTACCCCAGCCATTTCGGACCAGATGGCGAGGAGGAGGAGAATAGTATCACTTTTGATGGCGAGAATGGTACCATGAAGGTTAGTGGCGGGCCTAAGAGCGTGTTTGCGGGTGAGATTCGACAGGCGGTCGAGTTTTGGGTCGAGGGCAGGAATGAAATTCCTTGTTTGCTCGCGGCGTTGACGCTGGAGTTTTACGAGAGGACGACGAGGGCGCAGTGATTGCTTCCTTAGGGAGGAGAGGATCAATGAATTGAAGAAGGAAGGAAGGGCTCGGGTTTGAGTCGCTCTCTCACCTTGCCGCTAATCGTTGCTGTAATTCATATTCACTTCCATGGGTGAGGGTATTTACACCTTACCTGGCTTGCTATTCAACATTCTTCGTCATCTCGCCTCTCGTGGAACGCATCATTGGGGACATAGTGCCAACAGCGCCGCCCACATCTGGTCCGATCCATCCGTCCCCTGCAAGGCCTCCATAAGAGTCGATACTTCTTCGCCTAGAGTGCGGCTTCCGCAACAACAGTCACCAGTGCTTCCTCTGTGTCCAGAAAGAAAGACGGAAGCTGCTGACCTCGATGTTTGCGCCTGCTCTGTTTCTACCTTGTCCATATAACTATTTATCAAGCATCAACGCCCGTTTTCATCCTATCGCCAAACATCAACATCAACATCAACATCACCATCGCCATCATCATAAACATCCTTACATCGCCTACTCGCTGTTAGCTGTATAGCAATCAATCGTCAAATCTGCTACACATCACATCCGCTACACACCACATCCGCTACAATGGGAGATATCATCTTCAGAGAGCCTATTCCGCACAATCAGAACCCCCAACAACCACCACCACCAACCAACGGTATCAACGCCACCAACACCACCAACGCCACCGTCCCAGAGCAGTGCTGTTTCCTCTTCCATCAGTTCTGCTACGACAAGGACCCCGAGCAACACTGTCACGCCAACTACTACGACATCGCAGCCTTGTTCACGGCATTTGTTGCCATCATCTTGATCTTCGGCGCCGTCTGGTACTGTCTTCGCATGAGTGTACCTATGCGCGTATGGCGCAATTTGACTTCTCGTTGGAGGGGAACGGAGGGGCCGATGGGAGGGGAAGGTACGGAGTTGGAGGTGTTGAATACTGAGGGGGAGAGGGTTGGAGGTGGTGGTGGAGGAGAAGAAGAAGAACAAGAAGGAGGGGGAGAAGAAGAAGAAGAAGAAGAAGAAAAAGAAAAAAAGCAAGTGGGAGCAGAGGAGAATGGAGCTGCTGTAACCTCTCTTTAGATCAGACATTCGTAAAGCGGTGGAATATGCCGCTCTGGTATGTCAGGAAACATTCGTGTACCGATGAGATGCTTATGTAGGCGACGGACATTGAGGCACTCATGCAACGAACGTTGGCATACACGGAAGGCTTGT